>Ga0115567_10000185_pt1 | contig 60677 bp, 51 predicted proteins | sample COGITO_mtgs_1204_2_FD_88679 | JGI IMG/M metagenome (GOLD analysis project Ga0115567, IMG submission 88679) | Pelagic marine microbial communities from North Sea - COGITO_mtgs_120412 | ecosystem: Environmental > Aquatic > Marine > Epipelagic | place: Germany:Helgoland, sampling site Kabeltonne...
AGACTCTTTGTATAACTTCTGTTTTACAGCTTGACGTTTAGCGACTTCTTGATTACGTTCGGCTTCCAAGTCACTGCGAAACTTTTCTAATTCTTTCGTTTTAGATTCAAGCTTAGCGACTTCTTTGTCGAGTTCACTTTGACGCTTTTCAATCTCTTTACGACGCTGGGTATCAGCATTGCGTTTTTCAAACTCCAAGTCTCTACGTGTCCGGTCATATTCGCGTTTTTCCCAACCTAATTCTCGTTGCTCCTCACTTAAATCACGCATTTTATCGCTTAGTTCATCATCATAATGCTCGCCGTGCTCGACAATGCTCATCACCATTCTTTCAATTTCATTTTCATCAATGTTGATTTCAATTCGGCCACCATTTGCATTAGGTGCAGTGGGAGCATTGGGAATACTGTTTATTAACCCATTCAAATCAAAACCAAAGAAATTACCACCGTGCCTGCCGCTATCTATTTCAAAAACCACACCTTGGTCGGCAAGATAAAAAACCGACTCTGCACGAAACCGAATATTTTTATCTGAATTTTGCTGTTTTAAGGTCGCTTGCAAAATATTCAGCATAATACCGACTTCATTTCGCACTTCTTTTATATTGGTTTCATTACTTTTAGCTTGCAGCGGACTGATAGCAAGAGTACCAAAGGCCAACGCCAATAAAGTCTTTTTAATTAATAAAGTCATGATTACATCCTCATTCGTTAATGGTGCCAGTTAGCTCAGGCTTGGCATAAATATCTTGTTGTAATTTGTTTAATTGACGCGCATAAAATAGTTGATCGTCGCCACGCTGTTCGTTGACATACTTAATCAATTCAGCAAAGTCTTCCCGCCTTTCTTTGCGACTGGCTCCGAGCAAATATTGGGTCAGCTGTGTACTGGCATCCATTTGTTGCTGCCCCATCGCTTGGGTGTATTCAGTTAACGCCACCTGTTGAACCTGTTGAAACTGGGCCAATCGGTCATCCACTAATCTGTCAATTTCCTGGGTACTTTGTTTATCGGCAAAACTGATAGTCATTGCCCCATCGTCCATGCGCACTTGTAGCCCAGTCAGCACCATCACAATGGCCAACATAGAGGTGGCAAAAGATAAGGTTGATAAACCTTGCCATTGCCACCACTTCGCTTTTTGCGGCATATCAAAAGTGCTATCTCTATCCCAATTTGGTACTTCATCCCTGTGGTAATGCTCACTCTGCGCAGCAAATAAATTGTAGGTCTGGACTTGTTTGCCAAAATCCTTATCTTGCACACAACGTTGTTCAAATTCATGCTGCTGGGGTTCGCTAAGTTGTTGCTCTACCCAAAGCCCCAATAATTGCTCGTTACTTAATCTAGACTTGTTTAAGTGTGATTCATGTTTACGCATAATCAACCTCCATCAGGGTTTTCAATTTTTCTTGTGACTCCCATAATTCGGGTACATTCAAATGAGATCTGACTTTACGCATAATCAACCTCCATCAGGGTTTTCAATTTTTCTAACGCGCCATATAGGCGAGACTTGGCGGTGTTTGCAGAAATCCCGGTTTGTTCGGCAATTTCGTCAAAAGTAAACTGACCAAAAAACTTTAATTCCACTACCGATTTTTGTGACATCGGCAGTTGTTGCATCGCGTTAACGAGCTGCCTATTCTCCTGACTTATATGAATACTATCAGCGGCACTGATTTCGTCACTTACCATCTCTGGTGTATCGTCCAACCCTTGCATGGGTTTTTTACGGCGATAAAACTCTATGCAACGAAAATGCGCAATACGAAATAACCAGCTTTTAAAACTACCTTCATTTCTATAACTGGCTAAATTACGAAATACCGAAATAAATACTTCTTGCATTAAATCCAATGCATCTTCATTTTTACCCGTCATGCGCATGCCGTAGTGATAAATGGGTTTTTCATAGCGTTTCAGCAATTTCAGCCAGGCTGGTTTACTACCCTTCAGTGCTTTTGCTATTAACTGTTCATCGGTTTTTTCAAACACTGTGTTTATATCCCTTCGGTTAGGGTGTGTCCCCTTTGCCTCTTAAAGTCGAGGGACAAAGTCAAAAAGTTTACTTTTTCAAAAATTAATTTTAAATTAACGAGTCAAGGTGGGGATGGGAGTCAAAGGAGCCACTAACTCTGCTAAATGCCGAAACAACCTAACTCTTGTTGTACCACTACGCCAAACCATGCCAATTTCACGGTAGGCCATTTCCTCAGCAGGCATTGAAACTAAGGACTTTGTGCTTAAGATATGATTTTGGATGGCTAACTCTGGCATAAAAGTAAAACCCAGCTTGCTATTCGCTAATTGCACTAAGGTATACAAACTACTGGCAGCCAATGAGCTCACTTGCTCTTGATGTTTTAAACCACAGGCGCTTACCGCGTGTCCGGTCATACAATGCTCTTGCTGCAACAAAAAAACACTTTGTTTAGGCAAAGCCGAAACGTCTAAAGGCACGGGTAAGGTTTCGACCAAGTCGCTATGAGCAATTAAATGAAAAGGGTCATGACCTAACACCAATTGTTTACAACCCGGCGTTTCCATAGGTAGAGCTAAAATCAATAAATCTAAGGCGCCTTCATTTAACTGAGTCAATAAATTAGCCGTTGTATCTTCTTGTAACTGCAGCGTGATATCAGGCAAATGTTGCTTAACATTGCCAATCAAACCTTCAAAAATAAAAGGTGCAATGGTAGGAATAACCCCAATTTTGAGCTTACCTGCTTGCCAATTCCCTGCACTTTGTGCGAAGTCGACCAATTCATGAGCATCGGTTAATAAGGCCTTGCTACGCTCAACTAACTCTAAACCAAGAGGGGTAAACACAAAGGTTTTATGATCCCGCTCCAACAACTGAGATCCAAACTGTTCTTCAAGATTCTGAATTGCGGTACTTAATGTTGACTGACTCACATGGCAATGCTGTGCAGCTCTGTGAAAGTGTTGCTCTTGATGCAAGACTACCAAATAGTGAAGGTGTTTAAGGTTGGGCCATTTCATGCTTATTCATCTATTAAAACGATTGATATCGTTATTTTAAATTAATTTTAAAGATAATAAAACTCTTTGATTTTTAACAATACAAGAGAAAAAATCCTACCAACATGTCAATATTTTTTACATTCGCCATACTCACATAAACATAATAGTTTTGTAATTAATTGAAAATTAAAGAGTAATTCCCGCCCCATTAGTTATGGTATAAATTATGCAGATTAAAGTTTGGAAGTATGATGGGCCGGATTTTGTCGTACAGTTGTTTAATCTTTTCCCAAAAATTAGATTCAACGTTTACATAAAGGAATTAAAATGAAAACTAAATTATTAAGTACAGCCTGTCTGATTGCATTTGCAGGATTCGCTAATGCTAGCGCCATTATTTCAGATGGGAATGTGTCTCTGGGTGTTGATGACTTTGGTCAGTTAAATATCGGTGGCGGTGTTGCCGATGTTACTGGAGAAACGGATGTGGGGATGCGTTATGTGGATACCGGTACTGGGCTACAATATGAGTCCACGTCTCATGGGTGTGCGTGTGAAGGTTGGGGAGTCGGTATTGCAGAGACTGGCGAAGAAGGTTATTCCAACAATGATATTGGTACATCGGGGTTAAGTTTAAATAGCTTTTCGTCTACCGCAACTACCGCAACCTCAGTGGTTTCTACCGCTAGTTTACAAATTACTCACGATTTTTCCTTAGCCTCAGAAACTGACAACCTCTATCGGGTAGTGGTTGAAATTGAAAATACCTCAGCAACCGATATTGTTGACCTGCTGTATAAAAGAACATTCGATTGGGATACCTCACCCACTCCATTTGATGAGTATGTAACAATTGCTGGCACCGCTGGGTCAACCAATATTGTATCTGCCAACGATGATGGCTTTTGTTTTCAAAGTGTATTTTCTGGATGTTCTGAAATAGTGTCTGGTGCTACTGGTGATTTTACGGCATTAGGTCCAGATGATCATGGGGCTAACTTTGACTTTAACTTTGGTACATTGTTGGCTGGTGAAACTTTTACTTTCGAAATATTTTATGGTGCAGCGATTGGTCGAGCAGCTTCTTTGGCAGCCTTAGGGGAAGTAGGTGCTGAAGCTTATTCTTTTGGTTGGTCTGGCGGTGATGTGGATCAAGACGGCTTTATGGATAGCTCGGGTGACCTTGCACCAACCTATATCTTTGGTTTTTCGGGTGTAGGTGGTACGGCATTACCTGACCCAACACCCGACCCCACTGATGTACCGGAACCGGCTATGCTAAGCTTACTTGGTTTAGGTGCTTTGATGTTTCTCAGAGCCCGTCGTAAAACAAAAGCTTAAATTCTTGATTAGCCATTTTTAGCCAAAAGGAGGGATATCCCTCCTTTTTTTATAGATATAAGGAAATGTTATGGGAGCACTCTCAGCTACTTTTATTTCATCAGTACTCATTATTCTGTTAACCGCACCTTTCAATTTACATGGGCAAACACCAACTCAGGTGCAAGCTGAAGATTGGAGCATTTCATGTGACAAAACCTGTAGAGCGTCGCAATTGTTGATCAGTAAAGATAACAAGTTGAAATATTCTGCGACGTTAAGTTTGGCGGATGAGCAAAATTTGCTGCAGATGACGCTGGTGTTTCCTTTGGGAATATACTTACCGGCAAATGTTGCATTGATGATAAATGATATTGAAAAAATCATACCCGTTATTACTTGCGTGCCATCGGGGTGTAACGCGCTTCTGGTAATAAATAGTGAACTTCAAAATGAAATGATAAAGGCCTCTGTGTTTAAAGTCCGATTTTTCACTTCATCGAGTAGTGAAAATGAAGTGAGCTATTCACTTAAGGGCTTTAAGGAAGCGTTAGCGTTAGTTAATCAGTAAAACTAAGTTCTGTAGCAATTAAACAAAAAAAGCGCCGAGTAGGCGCTTTTTAAAAGCAGATTATTGACTTAGTTATTTATTTAGTTACCTATAGAGGAAGTATAACTAGCAACCTGTTTTCTTTCACCCTCAACAAATTTAGACCATTGCTGTGCCATGCCTCGGCTACCATCATATTCTTGCGCTTTAGCTAACTGGGTTAGGGCTTGATTATAATCACCCACATTAAATTGAGCCATACCAATAACAAGGTGCGACATACCTTCATTACGCAAGCCCCCTTTTTCTAAAGCTTGCTGTGAAGCGGCAATAGCTTGATCCCATTTGTCCATATTTAGGTACATTTGACCAAGCTGAGCATATAACTCACCCGTTTCTGATAATTTTGCTGCGGCTAACATAGCAGGTATGGCTTTTTGGGTTTCTTTGGCAAAACTCCATGACTGCGCTAAAAACGTCAAGTTACGCTCATCTTCAGGTAACTTGCCTGCATCCATGGCCTTTTGCATTATAGCTGCGGCTTTGTAAGGCAATTGGTGATAGTAATAAAGTTGAGCCAAATTAAACATCTCGGATCCCGTAGCCACAAAACTTTTTTGTTCAGCAATTTCCATGATGGCTAATTGTTTTTCTTCTTGTCCAAGCTCCCCGTACATACCAGCAAGCTGTAACCAATATTTAGGGGCTTCAAACTTTTTAACTAATTTAAGCAAAACCTGTTTAACCTTTTCTGGTTGTTTCAGTTCAAAATAAACCGCTCTTTGCAATACATACCACTGCTCGTCTACCTGGAAACCCAAGTTGTTAGTTTCCACTTGACCAACGGCTGCATTGATATATTCAGATGCGGCTGCATAATCTTGTTTTTGGTACATGGCCTGGGCTTTTAATACTAAATTTTTGGCAGGTATATCTTTAGCAGGATAAAGGCGCTTGTAAATAGTTTCCCACTGCTCAATTTTGCTAATAGTTTTGTCGTAGTTGCCGCGCATCATATACAACTGCGCAAGGCTAAACAAAGTTGCTTGTTCGAAGGTTTCTGGAAGAGGCTGTTGTTGCACCACGTTTTCAAATGCGCCAATGGCTTGGTCGTAGTTTTCGGCTTCGTAATGAATAAAGCCATAAAAATTGTACATCATGGCTTGTTCATAACTGTTCATTGAACTGGCTTTAGACTTAACATTATCCAGTACCTTAAACGCCTCAGTTTGATTACCGCCATCTGCTAAACCTTGAGCGCGAGACAACTGATCGTAAACTTTAGAACGCAAGGTAGGAACACGCTTAGTTTCACGCTCTACTTGCCCGTCCTGAGCATTGACAACACTAACCTGCATTGAAGACAATAAGACACTTGTCATTAAGACGGGTGCCGCTATTTTAAGTAGTAATTGATTTATCGCCATTTCTAGCCCCCAAGTTCGAATGTAACCCGCACTTCTACCCCAGATACTTCCATGGGTTCGCCGTTTACGACGCGCGGTTTGTATTTATATTTTAAAGTGGCGTCTAAAGCCGCTTCATCAAAAATGCCTGCAGGTGATGCTTGTATCACCTTAGGATTAATCACTGAGCCAAATTTGGACACAGTAAATTCAACATCGACAAAACCTTCAATGCCACGCTGCAATGCTCTTCTTGGATAGATAGCTGCAACACGCACTATAGGTAAAAACTCACCATCGCCGGATTCCAAGGCCAAACCACCGTCTAGGGAGATATCGGCGGCCACATCGGCACCAAAATCCATGCCGCTTGTGGCATTTTCTGGACTAGGTGTATCCATTTGTGGCGGAGCCATATCCGGTGGCGGCTGATCAGGCTTGGGTGGTTTTTTAGGTTTTCGGTCTTTCTTTTGCACCGCGTCTTCTTTTTTCACACGAACAAAATCCAGCACGCTGCCTTTAGGCGCATCAGTTAATGCGCTACCACCACTTTGAATTAATGATTGCATCAAAAAGAACAATCCTAAGGTGATAACGGCTGCGAATAACACGGCTAGAACTAGTCTTGCTAAAGTCTGCGGCATGGTTTTCGTCTTAGCTTGCGACATAGCTGTTTAAGGCTCCTGCGCAGCAATAGACACGTCTTCGATGCCTGCTGCTCGTGATGCATCCATCACTTTAATCAATACATCGGTAGTGGCTTTTCTATCCGCTTGAATAACCACTGTACCTTGCGGGTTTTCAGCATATAAACGTTCGATATTGGCCTGCACTGCGCGTACATCCACCTTGCGTTTATTGATCCAAATATCACCTTTTTCGCTGATAGCCACCAATATATTGGCGCGGTCTTTTTTCACCGCTGTGGCCGCTTCTGGGCGGTTAACATCAATACCCGCTTCTTTGACAAAAGAAGCGGTGACAATAAAGAAAATCAACATAATAAATACCACGTCGAGCATAGGTGTCATATCGATTGTGGCTTCTTCTTCATCCATCAAATTTTGGAAATGCTGTTTCATATTATTCTCTTGTTATTAAGCCGGTACAGTTTGAACTTGCTAATAAAAGCTAAATTTTACCTTGCTAATGCTTTCGTTCTAGGCGCAGCGAGTCTTCTAGACTGACTCTTTCTTTTTTTGCTGTTCTTGCTAACCATGTTGACGCGAACACGCCTGACAAAGCACCCACCATGCCGGCCATAGTGGGAATAGTCGCTTTAGACACGCCCGACGCCATAGAGCGTGCGTTACCTGAGCCCGAAATCGCCATCACATCAAATACTTCGATCATGCCCGTTACTGTCCCCATCAGGCCTAGTAGCGGACATAAGGCCACCAATGATTGGATAATCGGCACACCCGTACTGAGTTTTAACGACACCCGAGAAATCATCGCCTGGCGAATTTGCTCAGCGTTCCATGACGAGCGTTCAGTTCTGGCTTGCCACTTGGCAATCACCGCACTTTTGTATTGTTTGTGAGTGACAAACACATACATGGCACGCTCTAAAATCATTAACCACATCACAAAAATCAAGCCACCAATAATCAGTAGGACTTGCCCACCGGTTTCGGTAAAATCGCGGATGGTTTCCAGAGCAGTTACAAGTAATTCAATCATGATGAATTAAACTTTGTTGCTGCTAGTGGCTACAGCGTTTTTTGCTTCAGCGCCTTTTGCTTCAGCACGTTCGGCAATCACGCCTGCTGCTTGTTCTTGCAATATATAAACGATGCTTTTACTGCGTGTATTTAAAATGGCGTATAACAGCGTCATGGGTATAGCTACAACCAAACCTAATACTGTGGTCACCAATGCAGTTGAGATTCCACCAGCCATTAATTTTGGGTCACCGGTACCGAACAAGGTTATCGCTTGGAAAGTGTTGATCATGCCCGAAACGGTTCCTAGTAAACCCATTAAAGGTGCCACAACTGATATCACTTTAATGATACTCAAAGAGCGACCTAACTTGGGTACTTCACCCAAAATGGCTTCGGTAAGATGCAGCTCTAACGCTTCTGTATCTGCTTCAGGGTAATCGTCTTTGGCTTTCATCACGCGGCCCAGAGAGTTGTTGTCTTTAAAGTTGCTAGATTTCAGTTGGCGGTCAACCTTAGCGCCTTCAATAAATAAAGCGATAAAGCGCCAAATAGCAATTAACAACCCCACTAAACCTACCGCTAAAATGATGTAACCTACCGTGCCACCTTGCTCTACACGTTCTTTCAAACTCGGAGCTTGGACCAAGAGTTTGAGAATTGAACCACCGGTTGGATCTAAGCCAAACTCCACCAAATCACCCGATGATTGTTGTAACTGCGCAGCACTGTCGCCATAACGACCCGCAGGTTGACGCACAAGCTCGGCAACTGAACCAGTGGTACCGTTATAATCAAGGTATTTACCCTGTGCGGCTAAAGCAAAAGGCCCAACTCGTAACACTTCTTTACTGACCTTGTTGCCACCCGCCTCGATTACGTCAGTAGTAAAGGTAGTGACTTTGCCTGACTCAGTCATTTCACGCTGCATTTCAAACCACACACGCTCAATTTCTTCGATAGAAGCCAGTTTTGATGAAGCGCCCATTGATTGCGCTAAATCATCTAAGAACTCAGCACGGCCGGGAATCTGTGCAGAAATAATAGAGTTTTGAAATTTGCTTTTGGTATCACCTGCTACTTGTTGAAGCACACCAAACAACTCTTTTAACGACCCTAAACGTTTGTTCATGGCCTCATTTAAATCAGCTAACTTAAATTCATTTTCTTCAAACTGGGTTTCCATTCTCTCTGAATTAGCCAAGGCTGCATCACGCGTTTGTTTCGCCTGAAGTAACATCTGATCTTGCTCAGAACGTTTTGCTGCAAACTCTTTTTCACGTTGGGCATTTTGTTTGTTTTGCTGAAATTGGCCTTGTTCAAGTTGTTGCAATAAAGCATCCAAATTTAATGCTTTATCTTCTTGGGCAAGCACTAAGTTCGAGGTAAAACCAATACTGGTTATTAATAATAAATTTCTAACAATATTTTTCATGTTGATCATCTTTGTCAGGCCCTTAATCCGTCATCGCTACAGGTAGCATTAGCAGGTCTGGTGCGAGTTGTTTCTTCGCCATACGCAAGCCTTTAGTCACTTGGGTACGGTAGCTAGAAGGCAACGCTTGCCACTGGCGAGTTTTTTTGTTCCATGTACCTTGTAAGCTGGCATCACGGGTTTGGTATATCAGCGCAGTACGACCGACTCGCAAAAAATCTACATCACGTTCTTGACCATCAATGGTATGCAGCCCGCTGTACGCTTCGAGTGTGCGTCCGTAGTCCATTTCAACTTGGTAAGCTTCCATCACCCGGCGAAACTTTTCTGAAGGCGCAATATCGGCTCTATCCATCATGCTTTGTAACTCAGCAATTCGTTTGTTTCTTTCCTGTGCAAGAAACGGCACATCCAACTCCACAAACTGTGCAAGCCCCGTGATCATTCGCAGCATTAGCGGGGTAATTTGACGTTCGATAATGCTCACGCCATCAATGGAAGCATTTAAATCCGCCATTTCCCGCATTTGATTATCAATTTGTTTTTGCAATTGGCCGTTGTACACGTGCAAACCAGTGGTTTCTTTATTGATCGCTTTAAATTGCTGTAATTTATTGCCAATTTGATCGATAATATTATTGATTTTTTGTTGGGATTTAGCCGCTGACTCATTGATTGCAGTGGCTTTTTCAACTGCAGGCTCAAGTGTTTTGTCCTCTTGAGCAAGGCAATTTCCAGCCGTCATAAATATGGCTACCAATGCGCCAGATAACTTAGTCAGTCGTGTCATACCTCAAACCCTAAATATTGGATAACAGTGATTTACTGTTATTTAAAAACTGCGCAGAGCATAAGGGCTGAATGTGACAGAAATATTGCAGTTAAATGACGATAAAAAGACAACGATAAGCGGATTGGGAACCTATGTCTTTGAATAGCAGCGAATACCCTGCTCTAGTTGGCCTGTAGCTATATTGATGAAATAACGTTGATAACAATACCAATTGATTTATCTAAACTTATTACGAATTGATATTAGGGAGCGCTTATTTGACATTCATGAGAAGGCCACAACTAGTGGCCTTCCTATTTTGGTTGCCCCTATTTAGAAATCATATTTTAAAGATAGACTGAGTTTTGTTCCTCGTGTTTGTGCACGCAATAGCACCTCTTCAAATTCCAACTTTTTGTTTTCATCTAAAAGGTTTTGCACCTTAAAAGTCACAGTAGTATTAAAATTTGGATAATATTTATAAACCGTATCCAAAGAATGGAATGGTTGTTCGTAACTATCATCAAAACCATCTATACCAGGGATGAGTATTCGTTCACCAAAAACATTGTAGACAACGGATAAGGAATGTTCCCCGTTATCAGAATCGTAACCAGCCTGCATGTTTGCCACATACTGCGAATGACCGGTTAAGCGACGAGTAAGATTAGTCACCGCAGCGGATAAACCGGTTTGATCAACAATATTTTGGCGATCTAAGGTTATCTCTGAGTCACTAATGGTAAAATTACCGGATAAGAATATATTATCCCAAACACCATCACCCAAGGATTCTAGTCCTTGTAAGAATTCAAACTCTATCCCATAAAGCTCCCCCGTCTCTGCATTCGCAATTTTTATGAGAGGAGGACCATCTTGTGCAGGCGATTGAACAGACTCGATTGGCGCTTCCATATCTTTGTAAAACAAACCTATAGATACATTATTGCCTGCTTCGCGATACCACTCCCAACGTAGATCGTAATTAATAATCGATGTGGTGTCGATTCCAGGTGTACCAGAAGTTGGGAAACCAGTGAGGGGGTCAATAAAGGTTGATGACGACACTTCGCGCAAATCAGGTCGAACAACGGTTTGACCAATACTGGCTCTAAACTGCATTGAGTCATCTTTAATATAAGTAAAAGCCAATGCAGGATAAAAGTCGTCTTCCTGAAATGCTAGTTGCCCACGGTCAGCATCATCTGGTAAATCGATTTGATTGGTTCTAGGGTCAAAGGGTGCCACCACTTGACGGAAGTCTTCAAACCTTGCTCCGCCACTGATGCGCCACTTTCCTTGAAAGAATAAATCTACTTCTAAATAATACGCATCTACCTTTTGCGCAGCTACGTAGTCATCGCCAGCAATAGTCGTATCCCGCAGGATCGCAGTGGTATTGAAGTGACTAGGATCAGCAAGAGCCTCGTCACTAAGTATAGAAAAAAACGAACTACCGACTAAATCGGCGCTATCTGCAAAGGCACGGGTATTAATATCAAATGTGCGGCTGTCTGAGGTACGTGTTTTAGATAAAAAATCACCGCCAAATTTAAGCTCAATTTCCCAATCTTTAGTAGAAATAGGATAAGTAAAGTTATATCCATAATTTTCTAAGCGATCATGTAGATTTTGAAAGGTATAACGAGAGGCTGTTGTTGAGTTATTCAGTGAACTTTCATTTTGAGTATCAAAAAAACCATCTTTATTAGCGTCAGCTAACACAAAGCGCGCGTCTATATTGCCAGGAGCATCCCGTAAAGAGCGACCTAAGGAATACTTCCAATCCAGTCCTGCAAAGTTTAGTGACGGGAAAGTATGCATACCACGTATTTGATTGGTATACATTTTACGTTCTTCATATTCTACTGCAATATCTCGAATACGTAGTCCTTCAGCAAGGTTTAAGTTTTCTGTATTACCCAAACTTTCACTGATTTGATCGCTAGTATCATTTAATAGGATCAAACTGTAATCAATACGATGGTTTCGATTAAAATCAACACCTAAATTAAGCATATTTGACCATTTCACCGTTGTTTCGGTGACTGATATATCATCAAAAAAACGTACAATATTAATCGAATCGCCAACCCGGTCAGCCTGCTGTAATTCATACTCTTGTGAAACACTCGTCTCATTGTCGTAGCTGATTGTCCATAAAAAGCCGATACGCCAGCTATCGTCAAGATCAACACTGTTTCCTAAGGAAAAGCCAAAGCCAGCATCAGGCCCAACACTTTTCAAGAAAGGATCATAGTCTCGGTTCACATCGCTTAATAAAGACAAGGCCACGTCTTTATCTAAATTATCTAAAAATTGTTTATTGTCCCAGCGAGCCTGAATCGATTCAGGAACGGCTCTGGTGCCGTCATCACGACCTTGCCAATCTTGGTCACCGCCAGCATAAGTCAAGGCATCTGCAGAATTTTCGCTGTTGTAACCTAAACTACCCGACATATTAAACAAAAAGTCATCAGGGATAGTTTTAAGACGAATATTTACATTCCCGCCACCAAAAGATGCAGGCATAGAAGGTGAAAATGCTTTTTGTACCGATAAACTTTCGATGATATCAGAGGGAAATAAATCCAATGGAATAACATTACGCGTTGGGTCAGGACTAGGCACTGCCGCCCCATTTAACTGAGTGCTTGAGTATCGCTCACCTAAGCCGCGAACGTAAATAAATTTACCATCAACCAAGGTTAAACCGGTGACACGTCGCAGTGCAGCTGCAGCATCGCTGTCACCTGTTCTAGATATTTGTTCGGCACCTAAAATATCGGCAACAAACGCTTGATTCTTACGCTCTTCAATAACAGCAGTAGCCGTACCTTTTAATCGTGTTCCTGTTGTCACCACCTCATCAAGCACATCGTCTTCATTTTGGTTTTCTTGCCCTAATGCAACGTGCGAAAGTGTTAACGAAGCAAGCACAGCAAGTGTGAGTTGTGTGACTCGAAACCTATTTTCAGGCTTATTCATTTTAACCTCATTAGCTGCGAACCACTTTGCAGCCATGTAACTGAACATTGATAACTGAATGTTTGAAACACAAGTGCGCTACCGAAAGTAACGCACTTGAATTGTTGTTTTTGAACTTAGCTAATGCTCATCAAAGGCCCACTGTCCACTCAGCAGTCCAATTATTATCAGCGTCTTTAACCGCACCAATAAAATCAACACTAGAGAAGAAAGGATGTAAAGTAGTCACATCAGTTGGAGTGGTTGCATCAATAGTGAATATGCCATTGAGTACGGCACTTTGGTCAGCCGCAGTTGACGTTGATGTCTGCGCAGTGAACCAAGCTTGTTGGTCAAAATTACCCGAGTTTTTAATATTTTCGCCACAGGCTAATACAGAACTAGCGAACACTAATTGTGGAGTATTGGTGCCATCCATATTTGCTTCAAGGGTGGTATCCCCATCCGACAAGTCAGCTTCAAAACACTCGCCCATTCCCACAGGTCCGGTTACCACAAAGTTATATAGTTGCGCGTTAGTTTGATCTCGTAACAGTATCCCTTCAGAGTCAGATTCAGCCGTATCAAAAGTGTTTCCTATGATAGTCATGTTAGCCACTGTAGGGTTTGAGAAAGCCATACCGTCACCGCCGTCACCATCACCTTCAATACCCCGATTTGCATCTGAATTATCATCCGCATGCTTAACCAAGACAAACTGCATATTTCCTTTAAAGCCGTTATCCCAATCAACAGAATCATCTTGGATCCCTGTTAGAACAAGGTATTTTGCGTTCACAGCACCACCGAAGAACTCTACACCATCGTCAGCATTTTTATGTATTTGTAAATATTCAACTGTTGTACCAGATCCTACAGCACCAAATGTAATGCCGTTTAATTCGTTATCAGGTGCAATTTCGAATCCACCGTGCATAACGCGAACGTAGCGTAAAGTGCCAGAATTATCAGTATCGTCAGTGCCACCAAAAACAGCTCCTTCTTGCACACCTTCAACTTGTAGTGAACACTCTGAAGAATCTTGTGGACATTTAGTGGAGTTACCTTTACCTAAAATTACTAGGCCGCCCCATTGACCCGCTACACCGTTAGCCAGTCCATCAACCACACCGCCAGACACGTGTTGCTTAGAAGTGAAGGTAATAGGTGATGCTGCCGTACCGTTTGCTTCTATTTTAGAACCACGGCTGACCACTAAATAATCATTACCTGAACTTCCATATACAACCACTCCAGGTTCAACAGTCAAAGTAGCACTATCAGCATTATCGTCACCCACAAACACCGCACCAGAAAGGGCATAATGATTACCTTCTGTCAGGGTAAGATTGGCTGTAATACGGCCTGAAACTTGACAGGTATTCGTTACACCGTCGACCATAGCAATAGTAATAGTGCCTGAGGGGCAACCAGAAACAGACGTCACAACACCCACTTCACCACCGCCAAAACCAAAGGCCCACCCTTTACGCCAGTCATTGGCAGATGTACCAACTGCGCCAACAAAAGTATTAGTATCAAAGAAACCATCCACTGCAGCAGGATCGCCACCAGCGGTTAACAAAGTGCTTTGGGATGTTAAAGTGCCGTCTATATTTAAACCAATGTTTGAACGATCGGCATAAGCAACAAGCTGGTTATTTAACTGCTCTGCTGTAAACCAAGACTCTAGGTCTACTGCCCCATCAGGCGAATTAAATGCTTCAGCACAAGCGATAACAGAATTAGATATAGTGATGTCACCATCGGTAAGATTACCTTGAACTGTATCATCGGTGTCCATTTCTAAACATTCACCCATACCAGCAGCGCCAGTAATCAACATATTCATAATATGTGCGCCGGTTTGATCACGCAGCAACACACCTTCTGAGTCAGCGTCAGCTGTATCAAAGTCATTACCGACAATAGTAATGTTAGCAAGCTGTGGAAGAGAGAAGTTTAAACCATCACCACCGTCGCCATCACCTTCTATACCGCGATTTGCATCAGAGCCGTCTGCGGCATGTTCAATATATACATACTGAAGTTTACCCTTGTATCCATTATCCCAATCAACAGAGTCATCTTGAATAGCAGTTAATACTAAATGTTTGGCATTAACAGAACCGCCAAAGAATTCAACACCGTCATCGGCATTTGCGTGAATCTGCAAATAATCAATAGTTGTACCAGAACCTACCCCACCAAAAGTGATGCCATTTAGCTCATTATCTGGCGCTATCTCAAATCCAGCGTATTTCACAACAACATAGTTCAGTGTTCCTGAGTCGTCTGTACTGTCGTTGCCACCAAACACTGCACCACTCTCGACACCTTCAACTTGTAAGGAGCAATCGGTACCATCTTGTGGACACTTGGTGGAAGGTGCGTTACCCAAAATAATCACACCACCCCATTGACCCGCCTTAACTTCATCACCTATCACATCATTAAAAGAGGTCATAATGATTGGTTCATCTGCAGTACCTACAGCTTCGATATCTGACCCACGGCTAACCACTAAATAATCACTGCCACTACGACCAAAAATTATGGTTCCTGGCTCAATCACTAAATTTACTGAGTCGGCATTGTCATTACCCACAAACACTGCGCCTTCGAGAGCCCAGACCGTGTCGTTTGACAAGGTTATGTTGCCGCTAGCATCTGCATCGGATGCGACAAGTCGACCTGATATTGAGCGAACTTCAACTGTTTCACCCAACGCTGTAGACACCTGAGAAGAGAGAAAAGAACTCGCGTCGCCGGGGCGTGTATCGTCTGGAGTTGTTGGCGTTTCAGGAGTTGTTGGTGTAGATGGATTATTGATAACACTATTATCAGTTGTACTGTTGTCGATATCACCTTCACTAATATTGATATCACCACCACAACCTGCCAAAACTAATGCTGTTGCAATTGCACTAGCCTTAAAGAAATTCATAAGTTCCATTGTGTGCTCCAAATGCGAGTATTTTATTAGAATTAAAAAACGCGAGAAGAATAACCAAGGAGCATGACAGTTTTGTTACATCTGCTTGATGTCACAAAAGTTTAATATTGCGAGGTAATTTGATTTTGATACAACCAATTTTTTTCTTTTACTGAAATTCAGCAAATAAAAAAAGCCAGACTAAAGCTATGACTTTTTTTATTCATCCCCATTGACGTCAATAACCACAATGGGGTTTAGGTTTAGGTTAAGACTAGAATTTATGTTCCAGACCTGCTGCTAACCAGGAGTTGTCTGCACTGCCTTGCAGCCCCCTGTTTGTGTACCATGCGAAGGCTTTAGTTGACTTACCTAGTTTATAATCTATTCCAACCGTCAGGCTATCGTTGTCTTCCAATGTTTGCAGTTGACCTTTGAATACCATTTTACCTAAACTGTAGGCTGCACTCACCATGGCACCACTTTCTGAATCTCCGCTTGCTACAGATTCTTGACTATGCAAAATAGCGCCTAATTTCAAGCTATCAAATTTAGCTTGAACCGACACACGTTGGGTGTCGTAGCCTTTCATATCAAAATCAGCCGCTACTGACGCAAACCATTGGCTTTTCTTAAGATTTTTGTCACCGTAGACAATAGAAAAAGACTGAGCATCATTTCCTTGTGGCTCATCTTTAGCGACATATGAAGCGCCAAACGTCAATCCATTGAACTTGGGAGAAAAGTAGGTAATAGAGTCACCCATGCGGTTTTCACCCTTCCACAACCCTTTTAAGTCGGCTTCATAGTCATTAAATTGATCAATGCCACCTTGTGACTGTTTTAACACAGTATCATTCCTGCCGAGTAACACAGTCCCAAAGCCCCCTCTGAGTCCAACATACTGATTACGCGCTTTAAAATTTTCTGTTCCTGATTCATCTGTGAAGTCAACTTGCCACTCTGCGACATAAAGCACTTCCAATTCATTATCTAATTCAAGATTACCTTTAACCCCTAGTCGAGAATTATTACTTTGTAGTTCGGTAAAGCGACCTTCACCTTCATCCGTTGATTGCACCGAAACGTTAACTTTTCCGTAAAGGGTAATCGGATCAGCCAAACTAGCCCCTGACAAACAACTTACAATCAAAGTAAGCGATAATTTTTTACTTAACTTCATAACTTTTATTCTCTTTAAACAATCATTATCGAGTTAGGCTTCTAACTCTGGGGTCATTTATGTTTAAGTTTAAGTTTTATGACAGTTTTATGACAGTCTTATGGCATTTTTATATTCGAAAACAAAGTCAGAGTATTATTTTGAATTTTTAAGCGAGCCATGACGAAATAATTTTCAACGGTAGCCTCTAATACAATATATATAATGAGTTAATCAATCTGAGCAGGGGTGACTGTGAGCACTTTAAACAACACTTTACTGATATGAAATCAATGAGTTAGGTTTTGAGGTGTTGTACAAGTAAGGTTTTATTCTATAAAAAAAAAGCCAGTAGCTTCGCTACTGGCTTTTTTTAAATCACCACAACTTTATAATCTATGGCGCAAAAATACCTTTTATCATAAAGAAGAATACTATGGATAAACCAGCACCAGCGGGCAGTGTTATCACCCAAGAAACCACTATGTTTCTCACTACACCTAAGTTAATGGCCGCAATACCTCTGGCCATACCAACTCCTAACACGGCACCAACTAACGTTTGCGTAGTGGATATAGGTAAACCCGAACCTGATGCAATAACAACCGTACATGCGGCTGCCAATTCAGCAGCAAAACCGCGGCTTGGGGTAAGGTGAGTAATGCCATTACCGATAGTTTTTATCACTCGATGACCGAATAACGCTAAACCTGCAACAATACCGACACCGCCCAGGGGTAAAATCCACCACACTAACGCGGCCTTGGTGCCAATTTCACCACCACTTTCCACAATACTAACTACTGCAGCCAAAGGACCTATAGCATTTGCTACATCATTTGAGCCATGAGCAAAAGCCATACAGCAAGCTGTCACTATCATCAATACTGCAAACACTTTTTCAACATTCGCAAATTGTGTCTCTCTTTTAGCATTAGGATCAATTTTTATACGCCTAACATACAGCCAACCAACAATGCCTATAAGTAACGCGACACCAATAGCAATCACAAAATCCTGACCATTTGGGATATGTAACCCAACGTGTTTTAAACCTTTTTTTATTGTCACTAAGGCCATAACAAAGCCTGCAAGCGCCATATAAAATGGCACGTAACGTTTTGCGCTTTGGAAAGGGTTGTCGGTATCAAAAATGAGTTTTTGCGCAGATTGGAATATCAGATAGGCAATAAAACCAGATATAGCGGGCGTAATGATCCAGCTACCAACAATACCTCCTACTTTGCCCCATTCAACTGCATCAGCACTGACACCTACGGCGGCAAAACCAACAATGGCACCAATAATCGAGTGAGTGGTAGATACTGGCCATCCAAGATAGGAAGCAAACGCTAACCAGATACCAGCAGCAAATAATGATGAGATCATCCCAAATACTAATAATTCAGGCGAGTCCATGAAAAATGCCGAATCGATAATACCTTTGCGAATGGTTGAGGTTACCTCGCCCCCCGCCAAATAAGCGCCAGCAAATTCAAATACCATGGCAATAAAAATAGCTTGTTTTATGGTCAGCGCCTTTGAGCCAACCGAAGTACCCATTGCATTGGCTACGTCATTGGCACCTATACCCCATGCCATTAAGAAGCCAACCGCAGCGGCGACTACGATTAAAACAAAACCGTAATTGTTAATAATATCCATTGTGTAAGTCTCTTAGTTGGCTAACATCAATTCGAGTCTAGAACCGACTCGTTCGGAAATATCGGCCAACTCGCCAACCCATTCAATAATGCTGTATAAAAACATCACATCTACCGGATTGAGATCTTTTTCGAGTGCCAACAATCCTCTTCGCAGACTCACTTGCAATCTATCAGTGTCGTCTTCTATTTCGTCTAAGCGTTCAATCATATCTTCGACCAAACGTAATTCGCGACCTCTAAAACCGGTTTCGAGCAAGTCATCTAGTTCGTTAATCACTCTTTTAGCTTGATTAGTCGCATCTAAACAGCGATGCAAATATTCCAGAAAAGACTCATGAAGCTCGCTAGGAATAGTCAATTGACGACCTAAAATGCGTCCAGAAATGTCTTTCGCTTTATTGGCAATTTTGTCTTGCTGAGAAAGCAAGTCCAACACGTCTTGGCGTTGAATTGGCATGAAGATACCAACGGGCAAGCTAATTCGTAGCTCTCGCTTTATTTCATCAGCTTGTTTTTCCAACATTGAAATGGCTTTCTGTTGTTCTTGAGCAGTTTTCCAATCTTGAGCATAGACAGCTTCAAAAAAGGGCAACAAGCCTTGGCTGCATTTATGTACAATATTGATGTGGTCTTCTAGGGGCTTAAGCGGTGATTTTGCAAACACCCCCAAGAAAGAATTTATTGGCATAATTTTTCTCTTCAATTTAAAACTTGGTTAACAACAGGCTATTTTGAGGAACCGACACTCAATTACAACCAACAATTGCAACACCACTACAATCATATCAACTGAATGTGGCATTTTGATTACATTAAACACTTATGAATTTTTAACTATTCAATATAAACGCTATTTTGTTATTTTCACAACTCAAATAAGACCTTACATTCTTTGTAGGATGGTTTAGGATATTTGATAGAGCATCGGGCTCAGCATTTTAACTTTATTACAGATATGTGACACTTTTATGAAACCCATAATATTTACTTTAGTTGGCAGCGACAAACCAGGATTAATAAGTGATTTAGCCAAAACTGTTTATGCCATGGGAGGCAATTGGTTAGGCAGTAACTTTTCGCACATGGCAGGGCATTTCGCAGGGTTTGTAGAAGTTGATTTACCTCTAGAAAAACATCCTGCATTAATTGAACTGTTATCACAGCATCCGCATTTAAAAATACATGTGTTACCAGGGATCATCGATCATCCCCCTGAGCAACAAAGCGTAATAATCGATATCATGGGCAACGACAAAACCGGTATTGTGCAAGAGTTAACGCAAATATTAAGTCAATTTAACCTGAACATAGTCAAATTTGATTCCAGTCTTGAAAGCGCACCTAATTGGGGTGGCGAACTGTTTAAAGCTAAAGCCACTATTACTGTTGCAGCTGATTTTGACATGGAAATGTTAAGAGAGAAGTTAGAAAGTGTAGCAAACGATTTAATGGTGGATATTGAAATACAATAAACTAAATGGCGCTTGTCATTAGATTGTCATATTAGCAATAGACGATTGATTACATTAAAGATGTTAAGAGCGATGTATGCCAGATACCCAAAATATTTATTATCCGAAAGAACTCAGTTGGCTTTCCTTTAATCAACGAGTATTACAAGAAGCAGCCGATATAAGTAACCCCATTATTGAACGTATACGATTTCTGGGTATTTATTCAAACAACATGGATGAGTTTTATCGTGTTCGTGTGGCGGGTGTGAAACGCAAAATATATATCCACCTTAATGAAGGTGAGCTCGAAGCAGCTGAACAAACCAAATTGTTGATGGAAAAAATTCAGGAAAAAGTCTTGGGCATGACCAACGATTTTGACCGAATTCATACTAACGTGGTGAAAGGTTTAGCTAGATACAATATATTTTTACTCGGCGAAGAAGATCTTAACGATTACCATACACTGTGGTTGAGTCATTACTTCAAAAATAAAATTTTACGCCATATCGCCCCTGTATTACTCAACAAAAAGGTCAAGTTGCTTTCCAGATTAAATGACTTTTCAACCTACCTTTATGTAAGCATACACAAAGATGATAAAGCCGTTGCTTACGCCACCATTGAAGTGCCGAGTCAAAACATGTCGCGCTTTGTGGTGATACCTCCAGAAAAAAGTCGTAAAAAGAAATACATTATTCTGTTAGATGACATTATTCGATTAAACTTGGAGAGTATTTTTAAGGGGTTTATTGAATTTGACTCCCTTGAGGCATTCTCTTTTAAAATGACCCGGGATTCAGAATACTCTCTCAACGACGAAATTGATGAAAGTTATGTAGACAAAATGTCAGAAAGCATGAAACAGAGGTTAATTGCAGAGCCGGTGCGGGTGGTGCACGACAGCAGAATGCCCAACGAAATGCTCAAGGATTTAAAAAAGAGATTGAGAATATCTTCCTTTGACAGTCTTATTCCCAGTGGCCCCTACCGTAATTTTAAGGACTTTATTGGGTTCCCAAATGTGGGCCGCGATTATTTAGAAAACCAGGTACTGCCAGCACTCACATCGAAAGATTTTTCTGACTACGACACGGTATTTGATGCCATTACCGCTAAAGACATCTTACTGCATTATCCCTACCATCGATTTTTACATGTTACCGAGTTTATTCGCCAGGCTGCATTTGATCCCAGTGTAAAACACATTCGTTTAAATATTTATCGAGTGGCGAGCCAATCCAGAGTTATCAGCTCATTAATTGATGCGGTGGATAATGGTAAAAAGGTCACTGTGGTGGTTGAGCTGCGGGCTAGATTTGATGAAGAAGCCAACATTCAATGGTCTAAAAAAATGACCGACGCCGGTGTGCAAGTGGTTTTTGGCATGCATGCTTTGAAAATTCATAGCAAACTATGTGTGGTCACCCGTGAAGAAAAAGGACAATTAGTTAACTACGCCCATTTTGGCACCGGAAATTTCAACGAAAAAACAGCTAAAATTTATACTGATTTTAGTTTGTTTACCCGTAACCAAGAACTCGCTGATGAAGCCGAAGCCGTATTCACTTTTATTCAACAACCCTACAGAAGACAAAAATTTCAACATTTGCAGGTGTCGCCACTCAATGCACGAACCAAGATCCAAGCCTTAGTACGCCAAGAAATACAAAATGCCAATGAAGGGATCAAGGCAGAAATAACCCTAAAAATAAATAATTTAGATGATAAGTTGTTGATTGATGATTTATATAAAGCGAGTCAAGCTGGAGTCAAGATAAGGGCTATTATTCGTGGCATATGTTCGTTAGTACCTGGGGTAAAAGGGTTAAGCGAAAATATCAGTGTAATCAGTGTTGTTGACCGCTTTTTAGAACATCCAAGAGTGATGATGTTTGAAAATGCAGGAGACACAAAAATGTTTATTTCATCTGCCGATTGGATGACCCGCAACATGGACTTTCGAATTGAAGTAGGTTGCCCCATCTATGACACCGATTTGAAACAAAGAATTCTGGATATATTAAATATACAATTTAAAGACACACTTAAAGCCCGTGTAATAGATAAACAACAAAGCAACCATTACGTCACTAGAGGTAATCGTAAAAACCTGCGCTCACAAACTGAAATCTATCGTTATTTAAAAGCACTAGAGAAGGACAAAAATGCCTAACAGTAATACTGTACTTAATTCAACCTTCGATAATGTAGAAATAAGGGACACAAGCAAGGTTGCAGCTTTAGATATTGGATCGAATAGTTTTCATTTAGTGGTTGCGCGTATTGTTGCAGGCTCAGTTCAGATATTGCATCGCGTTAAACAAAAAGTGCGTCTAGGAGACGGTTTAGGGTCTGACGGTGAATTATCTGCAGTGGCCATGCAGCGAGGTTTAGATACATTAAAAGTGATTGCAGAGAGCCTGCAAGGTTTTGAGCCTGAATGTGTAAGAGTGGTGGCTACTCACGCCTTAAGAAAAGCCAGCAACGCTAAAGAGTTTTTGAAAGCTGCAAAAAAAGTATTTCCTTTTCCTATTGAAATCATATCAGGCGCAGAAGAGGCGCGACTTATCTATCTAGGCGTTGCCCATACCAACCATCAAGAAGGGCAACGTTTGGTCGTCGATATTGGTGGTGGGTCAACTGAGTTTATTATTGGTGAAGGCTTTGAAACTAGGGTGTTACGTAGCTTACAAATGGGTTGTGTGAGTTATACCAATCGTTTCTTTAAACAAGGTGAACTCAAACCAAAGGCCTTCAATAAAGCCATTACCAGTGCCCAACAAGAATTGGAGATGATCGATAGAAAATATAAACAAATAGGTTGGAATACCTGTATTGGTACATCAGGCACCATCAAAATTATCATCGAGCTAGCCGCTCAACTTGATAGTACCAATAGAGAAAACCATGTGTGCCTAACTGATTTGCTCACTTTGATGGATTTATGCTGTGCAGCCGGAAATAGTAAAGATCTGCAGCTACAAGGTCTAACCGATGATCGCCGTCCCGTTTTTGCTGCTGGTTTGTGCATTTTAATTGCTGCATTCAAAAGTTTACAAATACAGGAGATGGAGTTTTCACAGGATGCACTACGTGAAGGCGTATTGTATGAAATGGAAGAACATCTGACTCATCCCGACATCAGGCAACGCAGCGCCGAGAGTCTAGCGACGCGTTATGACGTTGACGTGGATCAGGCCAAACGAGTGCTTGCCACCACCATGGATCTGTATCAGCAGTGCAAAAAACCTTGGTCAATCGATAATAAAGAACTAAAAAATATGTTGGCTTGGTCAGCCTTATTACATGAAGTGGGTCTGCAAATTAATACTCGTGGCATTCAGCGCCACTCAGGTTATATTTTGCAAAATATCGAGTTACCAGGATTTGGCCAAGAACAACAAAACTTGTTAGCGACCTTAACCAGGTTTTATCGTAAAAAAATCAAAGTATCAGAAATACCTGAATTCACCCTTTTAGCCCAAGACCAAGTGTATAAGTTGATTGCGTTATTGCGCTTAGGGGTATTGCTTAACATAAAACGTCAAGACGGTATTTTACCTGAGCTTTGCTTAACTGCCGAAATAGATACCTTACACATAAAATTTCCTGATAAATGGCTTGAACACAAACCATTGTTTGCGGCTGATATTGAACAAGAGTGCGTGTATATCCAAGAGCTAGGGCTTAATTTAAGCTATGATTAACTGCTATTTGAGATGACTTGGGTATATACCAACTAGCCTAATTTTTACATTTCACTACAACTGGCACCAAAGGCAAAGCAGCTGTAGCATCTGTGGTGTTTCATGCTGATTTTTGGCTTTAAACTAGCGGTCAAATTGGCCCCTAAGTCATAATCTTCATCGTCATCTACCAAAGTACAGGCATACACCCGCATTTTACCGTCTTTCTTGATAATCATTCGCGAGCTGGCACACATAAAGGCATCACGTTGCTCTTGTGTTTGATAAGTGGTCATACAATGTTCGGTAATGTGCGGTACGTTGGGCAATGATCCTGGCGGTAAAAAGTCGGGAAAGGCCACCATATTAATATCCTCTGGCAAACCGTTAAGCTTAAACACTGCTTGGTATTGTGCTGTCACCTGTTCGAGGTTTTCACCTTCTTTCATGTGTCGGGCGACAGATACAGGGTAGCCTGCTTGATATAATTTGCGCATTCCCACTAACGCTTCTTCAAATTGGCCTTGACCTCTTCCTGCGTTGTGAGTCTTAGCATCAGGTGAGTCTAAACTTACCCGAAAAGCAATAGGGTGACGGGTTGTGCCCAAGGCGTTGAGGGCTGCTAAGCGTTTCAGCAAAGGTGCCGTGCCATTTGTTAGTACCAAGCAAGGTTTATAGCGAGACGCGTACTCTAATATGGCCACCATATCTTTTATCAACATAGGTTCTCCGCCAGTAAAAGAGAACTGCTCAGTACCTAAAGATAATGCTTCATCAATATAGGGTGTCATATCCTCGAGCTTAGGTGATTGCAGTCTTTTATCACTGGGTGATGAACCTTCTAAACAGAAATCGCAGGCTAAATTGCAGCGAGTCCCGGTATGAAACCAAAGTTCTTTAAGAGTATGAGTAGAAATGTAGCCTCTAGGCTCACCATTAGGTGTGACCAACCACGTGTCCCTTTGTGCACCAGTTAACACTGGCTTAGGAGTAGGTATGTTCATTAGCAACATCCAGCAATACTGGGCTCACTGGCATCACTAAAAGGCAGTGCTGTGCCACAATCTGCATAAATACCAAAATGTTGCTCAAAGTTTCCGATAAATTGAAAATACGGCTCAAATCGTGAGTCTTGTAACATACGCCAAGTATTACCACAGACAGGAAACACTTTATTTTTATCGATTTGATGATGTTTATCTAATACAAAACGTTCTGGATGATGGGCAATGCCGCCTTGGTATATCACTGCCTGACCATAGTCTTCACAGTGGCTTTCTAAGCTAGCAATTTTAAATAGCCGGTAGGTAGCAGAATAGAACTCAATATGACTAACTCGGGCCAATACTTCAGGATTGTTAATCCCTAAAGGGCGATCTTTAACCAGTCGAGGATCTAAAAAACCGGCTTTTTTAGCCAAGTTATGAAAATCATTCCAATACAAAGCCCCTGTCAAACATTCACCGTATAACACAGGATCATTGACTAAATGACTAGGAATGCGACGGTTAGAATACACATCAGAAAAATACAGTTCGCCGCCGGGCTTTAATACTCGGTATGCTTCTTTTAATACATTTTCTTTATCCGGTGACAAGTTAATCACACAATTTGAGACAATAATATCAAAGCTGTTGTCGGCCAAATCTAACTCGTCTAAGCGTTCAATATAACCCTTTTTAAAATGTGTATTGGCCCGTTGATAACCAAATTTTTCACGGTGATACTCTACATGACGTTCCGCCACAGCAAGTTGTTCATCGGTCATGTCGACCCCCACAACTTCACCTTCTTCACCGACCAATTGTGCCAAAGCATAACAATCACGACCGGCACCACAACCCAGATCGAGGATACGTTTCCCTGTGAGTTCTTGGGGTAGCACTAACCCACAGCCATAATAACGGATAAGCACTTCATCATGAATATTGGACAACACACGCTTCACAAACTCGGGCATCACTTCTTCAGTCGAACAAGCATCTGTTTGTAAGTCATCAGACTTTTGCAACACTCGTCCATAATAATTTTTTACTTCATCATGCATTAGATCGTTATTTCCTTAAGTAAACTACGCAGCTTCACCATACTGCCCATAATATCTGTTCAATTACACAGACCGGCTGTGTCGCAATATTCTTACTGTTAGGCAGACAATTTTACGACAAAAGAGCACCTTAGCTGAACCTGTGGCGAGGGACTGGTTTAAATTTTTTATTATTTTGTGAGTGGAAGAAGCAACAAAATACCCTTCCCGCTTGGAGCTGCCGCGTTATTGGTTGCTCCCCAAAAAGCTCATTGGGCTGAGTTCCCTTACCGCTTAACTACAATTTCAATGGCTTAGGGTACAGTCTGCTGTTAACGACCCAAGTATTGATCAATTAAGATAGATAATTTATCTTGCAGATGTTCTTCAAAATCATCTAATTCTTTACCAAACACTCTAAGATATTTTTCAGCTTTGTCGTGATCGAGACGCTTATTATTGGTTTTATATTCGGTCTCAAGTAAGGTTTTATCGTAGCGGGGAGTGATGACCCAACGCACAAAATCAGAGTCTAATCCGGCCACTTCTGTTTTGGCAAATTTACAAAAACCGTCAATATGATCAATCCCATCAGGACCTAGACATCCTGGCTCGACCCTAAACGTCACCGTGAGTTTTTTATACAAAGGTAAGGGTAAATCATGAGTCATATTTGTCTATTCTCAACCATTAAAGAATCCGCAGAATAAATAATAGCTTAATCAAAGACATCTTCCGAGCAAAAAAAAGGTCGGAGATATACCCGACCTTTTCTCCTCACAAGACAAACTTAACTTTTAGATGCTTGATATATACTTTCAATAGACGCATCCATGGTTGCATCAAATTCAGCATCACTTTGTTTAGCACTTAGCCCCTCAGATAAGGCACGGGAAAAACTAGCGATCACACCATTGTTTTCGGTCAGCCTGTTATTTGCTTCTTCCCTTGAATAACCACCAGATAATGCCACTACTTTTAACACTTTGGGATGATCCACCAAATCTTGATAAAAATTAGCGGTCTCAGGTAGGGTCAGTTTTAACATCACTTGCTGATCGCCTGATAATCTGTCTAAGTGTTTAAGGATTGACGCTTTAAGCAACGCTTCAGCTGCTGCCTTTTCAGGGCTGTGTATATCCACTTCAGGTTCAATAATTGGCATAAGGCCAGCGGCTAAAATTTCCTTAGCTACAGCGAATTGCTGCTCAACCAAAGCTTCTACACCTTGGGCATTTGCCAACTTAACCACTGAGCGCATTTTCGTCCCAAACACTTTTTGAGCATTGGCTTTAGCCAACAAAGCGCCTAAGTCAGGCATCGCTTTTAATAACTGTGTACCATTAACTTCAGCTTCTAAGCCTTTGTCGACTTTCAAAAAAGGCACAATGTGTTTAACGTTCCATAAGTAACTAGACGTACATTGTCCTAAAATATCTCTATCTAGGGTATTTTCAAACAAAATAGCCCCTAATACACGCTCTCCGTCAAACACATCAGAGGTAATAATGCGGGTACGCATTTCATGTACTTTGGCGAACATTTCTTCGTCACCTTCATACTCAGACTCTTCTACGCCATACAAACCTAAAGCTTTAGGTGTACTACCACCACTTTGATCTAACGCCGCGATAAATCCATTTTGGTTATTAACTTTTTCAAGCATGTCTAATTGGGCTTGTGATGCCATGTGTAACACTCCTTTTTTATTGTGTTGTAAACCGATGAGCATAACGACTCATAGGATTTTATACCGATTAGTTATTTAGCCGCCCTGGCTTCTAACATTGCCACTGCAGGTAACACTTTGCCTTCAACAAACTCAAGAAAAGCACCGCCACCAGTGGAGATATAAGAGATTTTGTCACTCAAGTCCCATTTATCAATGGCCGCTAGCGTATCACCGCCCCCAGCAATTGAAAATGCATCGCTATCAGCAATAGCACGAGCCACCACTTCTGTACCTTTAGCGAAATTATCAAATTCAAATACACCACAAGGGCCATTCCATAGAATAGTTTTAGCACCTTTTAATACCGCTGCCACGTTTTGCGCTGTTTGTGGGCCATAATCCATGATTTCTTCGTCATCTTGGACTTCACTAACATCTTTTATCACCGCAGGCTCTGTCTCAGAAAAGTTTTTGCCAACGCGTACATCAACTGTTTCTGGGATATCTAATAAGTCCATTAAACGTTTGGCTTCTGGGATCAAGTCAGCTTCATGTAACGACCTGCCAACGTTATAACCACGGGCAGCAACAAAGGTATTCGAAATGCCACCACCGACTACCAATTGGTCAGCAATTTTAGATAAGGCATCTAATACCGTCAATTTTGTGGATACTTTTGAACCACCCACTATCGCCACCAACGGACGCTGCGGATTATGTAGCGCCTTACCTAAAGCATCAAGCTCACCGGCAAGTAACGGTCCGGCACAAGCTACTGGCGCAAATACACCCACACCATGAGTTGACGCCTGTGCGCGATGGGCAGTACCAAATGCATCCATGACGTAGATGTCACATAATGCTGCATATTGTTTGGCTAAGGCTTGATCGTCTGTGTTTTCGCCAACATTAAAACGCACGTTTTCTAGGACTAACACTTCTCCTGCTTTGGCTTCAACACCCGCTATATAATCTTTTACTAAGCGCACTTTAAGATCGGTATTTTGTTGCAAATAGTTGACTACCGGCTGCAATGAAAACTCGTCTGCATACTGACCTTCAGTAGGACGTCCTAAGTGCGACATCACCATCACTTTAGCCCCTGCCGCTACTGCCGCTTTAATAGTGGGCAATGCTGCGCGAATACGTGCATCAGAAGTTACCTTGCCATCTTTTATTGGCACATTTAAATCTTCACGTATTAATACTCTTTTACCGGCTAAATCAAGCTCGGTCATTTTTATTATGGACATAATTTACCTTTTGTATAATAACTTCAAAATTTAGCGTTGATTTGTGTTGGACCCGGTCTTTGCCATGGCCATGGCAGTATCAATCATTCTATTCGCAAACCCCCATTCGTTGTCACACCAGACTAAGGTTTTAACAAGCTGCTTATGGCTCACTCGTGTTTGACTGCCATCGACTATACAAGAGTGGGGATCGTGATTAAAATCAACCGACACTAAAGGTTCTTCAGTGTACCCTAAAATCCCTGCTAACCGCCCCTCTCTGGCCTGTTTTAGCGCTTGGTTTACTTCGTCAATGTAAACATGTTTTTCCAGGGTGACACTCAAATCCATAGCCGTGACATTAATGGTGGGTACTCGCACGGCAATCGCCTCGAACTTACCAGCAAATTTAGGCAAGATTCGTTCTATGCCTATGGCTAACTTGGTATCAACAGGAATAATCGATTGGCTAGCGGCACGGGTAAGCCGTAAATCAGTATGGTATGCATCTATTACTTGCTGATCGTGCATGGACGAGTGGATGGTAGTAATGGTTCCGCTTAACACGTTGAAAGCGTCATCTAACACTTGGATCACTGGCACAATACAGTTAGTTGTGCAGGAACCGTTAGAAACAATTAAGTCGTCAGCTTGCAACAGATGATCATTAATTCCGTAAATAACGGTTGCGTCCATATCTGAACCACAAGGCTGTGAAAACAACACTTTGCTGGCACCTTGATCTAAATGTGCTTGACCAGCCGCGCGATCATTATATACACCCGAACATTCAAGCACTAAATCAATATCAAGATGTTGCCAAGGAAGATCACCAATATTTTCGTGCTGTAGCAGAAGCACTTCATCACCTGCAATCACAAGTCGATTTTGTTGCAAATCAACTGAAAAACCAAACCGTCCATGGGAAGTATCGTATTTGAGTAAGTGTGCAATACCTGTGGGTTCGGCTAATTCATTGATTGCCACAACTTTGATATCAGTATTACGCCCCGTCTCATATAGAGCTCTAACAACATTGCGACCGATACGGCCAAAACCATTAATTGCGATTCGTAACATAACACTCTTTAATTTTACCTGAAACTAGAACAAAGGCGCTAAAAAGCGCCTTTGAGTATACTTTAGTTTAAGCCCTTTACAGCTTCAACCACCGCGTCACTAGTGAAGCCAAAGTGTTCAAGTAATGCCGCACCTGGCGCCGATTCACCAAAAGTAGACATGCCCACAACAGCACCACCAAAGCCAACATATTTATGCCAAAAATCCACATGAGCCGCTTCGACTGCGACACGTTTAGTCACTGATTTTGGCAACACAGATTCGCGGTAATCAGCGTCTTGCTTATCAAAAACGGAAGTACTTGGCATAGACACTACACGTACTGCTGTGCCCGTAGCAGATAATTGCTCGGCAGCATCAACGGTAATACCTACTTCAGAACCCGTCGCAATAAGGATTACCTCAGGTGTACCCGCACAATCTTTCAATATATAACCACCTTTAGCCACATTGGCTAACTGCTCGGCATTACGAGATTGAGCAGGCAAGCCTTGACGACTAAAGATTAATGCCGATGGACCATCTTTACGCTCTAGTGCAGATTTCCATGCAACCGCTGTTTCTGCACCATCACAAGGACGCCATGTGGTTAAGTTTGGCGTAAGACGTAAATTAGCGACTTGCTCAATAGGTTGATGAGTAGGCCCATCTTCTCCTTGACCAATAGAGTCATGGGTATACACAAAAATATTCGGAATACCCATCAGAGACGCCATACGCACTGCGTTACGCGCATATTCCATAAACATTAAGAAAGTCGCGCCGAAGGGACGGAATCCACCATGCAGTCCTATTCCATTCATAATACCGCTCATTCCAAACTCACGAACGCCGTAATATATATAGTTACCGCTAGCATCATCGGCTGAAATACCTTTTGTACCAGACCAAATCGTAAGATTAGAGCCAGCCAAATCAGCTGAGCCACCCAACACTTCAGGTAATAAAGTCGCAAAAGTTTCAATGGAATTTTGCGAGGCCTTACGGCTAGCAATATTTTCAGCTTTATCTTGTGATTGCTGAATAAACGCATCGGCTTTTTCAGCAAAGTCAGCAGGTAAGTCACCCGCCAAACGACGGGTTAGCTCTGCTGCGAGTTCTGGATGGGCTTGTTGGTAATTAGCAAAGTGTTCATTCCAAGCTTGCTCTTTTTCTGCCCCCGCTTGTTTTGCATCCCAACCAGCATAAACATTGGCTGGAATTTCAAAAGGTGCATGAGGCCAATTAAGAAATTCCCGTGCAGCAGTAATTTCGTCTGCACCTAAAGGAGCACCGTGACATTCATGGCTACCTGATTTATTCGGTGACCCAAAACCGATAATGGTTTTGCAGCAAATTAACGTTGGCTTCGAGGTTTCAGCTTTAGCGGCCGCAATCGCATCAGCAATAGCTTGTGAATCATGACCGTCGACGTTGGCAATAACATGCCAGCCATAAGCTTCAAAACGAGCTGGGGTGTTATCGGTAAACCAGCCTTCAACATGGCCATCAATCGAAATACCGTTGTCATCCCAAAACGCGACCAATTTGCCTAAGCCCAGTGTGCCAGCTAAAGAAGATACTTCGTGAGAAATGCCTTCCATCAAACAACCGTCGCCTAAAAAGCAATAGGTGAAATGATCAACCACATCAAAATCAGGCTGATTAAACTGTGCGGCTAAGGTTTTTTCAGCAATCGCCATACCCACAGCGTTACTGAGACCTTGTCCAAGAGGGCCAGTGGTGGTTTCAACACCCGGTGCATAACCATATTCAGGATGTCCTGGTGTTTTGGAATGTAATTGACGGAAATTTCTTAATTCCTCAATAGGTAAAGCATAACCAGTCAAATGTAACAAAGAATAAATCAACATCGAGCCGTGGCCATTAGATAATACAAACCTATCTCGGTTGGCCCAATTAGGGTTACTTGGGTTATGTTGCATATGATCTGCCCACAACACTTGCGCTATGTCAGCCATGCCCATGGGTGCACCTGGATGACCTGATTTAGCTTGTTGAACGGCATCCATACTAAGGGCGCGAATGGCGTTGGCGAGTTCTCTGCGTGATGACGACATATAGTCTCCTGACTGATCCAATATTTATGGTTTACCGTAACCGAACGCTACAGACACCTAAGTTAGCTGTACATTTTGTATTAGCCAGCAAGTAACTGCAATGCTAAATGCTTTATGAATGATTATTTCCATATGACTTTTTTTTACACCTTAGCAGAATAAAATTCATAGACGTTTGGACGTCTAGAAGTAAAGACTGGTATTTTGTATTTGAATCGTTAAAATACCCTATAAATCTGTACAAAGACTTTGACCAAAGGCGCTCTTATGACCTCACACTTATTTACTTCTGAATCTGTATCTGAAGGACACCCAGATAAAATTGCGGATCAAATTTCTGATGCCGTATTAGATGCCATATTGGCTCAAGACCCAAAGGCCCGTGTGGCATGCGAAACCTTTGTCAAAACCGGTATGGTGTTAGTCGGTGGCGAAGTTACCACCTCAGCTTGGGTAGATATTGAAGAAATTACCCGTAAAACAGTCCGGGAAATTGGCTATGTACATTCTGATATGGGCTTTGATGCTGACTCTTGTGCCGTATTGAATGCCATAGGTAAACAATCCCCTGACATCAATCAAGGAGTTGACCGCACTTCACCCGAAGAACAAGGGGCTGGTGATCAAGGTTTAATGTTTGGTTATGCAAGCAATGAGACAGATGTGTTAATGCCTGCACCTATTACCTACTCTCACCGTTTAGTAAAACGTCAGTCTGAATTGCGTAAAAGTGGCAAGCTAAACTGGTTACGCCCTGATGCAAAAAGCCAAGTGACTTTTGTGTATGAAAATAATCTACCTGTGGCTATTGATGCAGTAGTGCTATCGACTCAACATGATGAAAGTATTAGCACTGCCGATTTGCGTGAAGCTGTCATGGAAGAAATTATCAAGCCTGTATTACCTGAGAAATGGCTAAGCAAAAATACCAAGTTTTTTATTAACCCAACCGGTCGGTTTGTGATTGGAGGCCCAATGGGCGACTGTGGTTTAACCGGCCGTAAAATAATTGTCGATACCTATGGCGGCATGGCAAGACATGGCGGAGGAGCGTTTTCAGGTAAAGATCCATCAAAAGTGGATAGATCTGCGGCTTATGCAGGTCGTTACGTCGCAAAAAATATTGTGGCAGCGGGACTGGCTGATAGATGCGAAATTCAATTGTCTTACGCTATTGGTGTGGCAGAGCCAACATCCATCAATATTGATACCTTTGGAACGGGTAAGATTTCAGATGCATTATTGGTTAAGTTGGTGCGTGATAACTTTGAACTTAGACCTTTTGGACTGCTTAAAATGCTCGACTTAGAACGTCCTATCTACCAAGCAACCGCAGCCTATGGGCACTTTGGCAGAGAAGAATTTCCTTGGGAAAAAACCGATATTGCTGAACGTCTAAAAGCGAGTGTTTAACCTTTAATACCAGCCCGCATAAATAAGTCACTCATTCAAAATAAAAAACGCTCAAAGTGAGGTTTTTTATTTTAGTCAGATATTAATTTGTGAGTATTATTGTGCCGCTTTCTCACAGCGGCCATTAACTCTCATCAAAAACTAGCTCCAATTGATAAACATAAGCTTAACCATTTGCTTGTCTCAAGGTATGATCATTAAATGTTTTTCACGGAGTAACCAATATGTCGCATTTGCGAACTTTATTTTTGACCTTAGTCATCACCACAACACTTTTATCTTGTGCAACATCCCCAACCGGTCGTAAACAACTGAAGCTATATTCTAGTTCGCAATTAGCCGGGATGGGAGAACAAGCTTTTGACAGCATGAAAACCAAACAAAAGGTGCTGAGTCAGCCAGTCTCTAACCAATATGTTAAATGTATTGCAGACGCTATCACCCGACACGTTCCAAAATCAGTATTTGACGGGAAATGGGAGCTGGTTGTCTTTGACGACCCACAAGTCAACGCATTTGCTCTACCGGGTGGTAAAATTGGCGTATACACAGGATTAATGGGCATTACCGAAAATCAACATCAGCTTGCAGCTGTAATTGGCCACGAAGTAGGTCATGTGATTGCTGAACATGGTAACGAGAGAATGTCCAGCAGCGCCCTTATTGGTGTAGGAATGGAAGTAACCAACCAACTACTGCAGGCAAACGAAATAGCAAGTAGTAACTTAATTATGGCGGGCTTGGGATTAGGTGTTCAAGTAGGTGTGCAATTGCCTTTTAGCCGCACTCATGAATCTGAGGCAGATTTGATAGGCTTAAATTTAATGGCAAAAGCAGGCTTTGATCCTCAGCAATCCGTGAACCTATGGCAAAACATGGCCAAAGCCAGTGGTGATAATCGACAACCAGAGCTGCTTTCCACGCACCCCTTACCTACAACTCGGATAGATACGTTGACTAACAATATGCCAAAAGCGATGGAAGCATATCGTATGGCGCTTTCAAAGCCAAACTGCACTATCTAGCTGCCATCCTAAATAAAAAAAATGCCGCTAATTGCGGCATTTTTTATTTATCGAATAACTAATCGTCTTTGTGTACATGTACATCCATTTGAGGGAACGGGATACCAATTCCTTCAGCGTCAAAGCGTAATTTAAGGGCTTCATTAAAATCGAACTTAACAGCCCAATAGTCAGCCGCATTCACCCATGGTCTAACCACAAAATTAACACTACTGTCAGCCAATTCAGAAACAGCCACCTTAGGCGCTGGATCTTTTAAAATGCGTTCGTCCGCAGCCACCATTTCATTTAAAATGTCTTTCGCTTTTTTTAAGTCACTATCGTAGCTAATGCCCACCACCATATCAACGCGGCGAGTATCATTAGCTGAAAAGTTAGTGATGTTGCCACTGTATATTTTACCATTTGGCACAATAATCTGTTTATTGTCGGGCGTAGTCAGCATAGTAGTAAAAATACTGATACTCTTAACCGTGCCCATTTCGCCACCCGCATCGATAAAATCACCGGCTTTAAACGGTCTGAATACCAGCAACATCACGCCCGAAGCAAAGTTTTGTAAGGAACCTTGCAAAGATAAGCCAATCGCTAAACCTGCCGCACCAAGGATAGCAACCATTGATGTTGTATTCACACCAAGCTGGTCTAAGGATGCAACAATGACAAACAGCATCAAAATGGCATTGAGAATAGCTTTGATGAAATCCACTAACATATCATCATACTTAGAACGTGCCATCACTTTACCGAAGACATTAACCAAGACGCCCACAATAATTTTACCAATAATGTATATGGCAATAGCCATTACAATATTAATTGCCCAAGGGATAATATAGGTCTCAATCATCAGGGACATCTTTTCTGCGTCAAATTCAAACATTTTTCTTTCTCCAACCTCTTTAATTATTAAGTATGTTCTCAAATGAGATGCAATACTTCATGGCTTAATCACTCTTAAATAAAAGGATAAATTATTCAGTAAGATAAAAGCCAGCTTTTAAGTGTTTTTTTTCGGAACTATAAAACACGGTTATAAAACGCGGTTGTAACACGCGGTTATTTTCATAAATTTGTCATTTAAGAAGCTTATATTTGCACGGAGTTAAATTTGCGGTAAAACTCATGCGCTTAGGATTAAATCTTTTGAGTATAAAAAAAATTTAATGCTATAATATTGTTCACTGATTTTTGGTGGTCTAATATTTTTAAAGGAATTGAAAATGTTACTAGTTTGTTTATTAGTTATTTCTTTGGTCTTACTTTTTGCATTTTCTATGTCTAGAGAAAAGGGCAAAAACACTAAGTTTGCTCGAAAAGGTGCTAACGCCATGGCCCAAGATCGTGAGACGACCGAATCTATTGGTACGTCACAAGTGATTGAAATTAACTAAGTAGTAAAGAAGCTAGGCGGAATTGAACCAGCCGCCGACGCTTAATATTTTAGCCGTTTATCGCACCGCCCCTTCTTTAAATTTCTCTGTGTTGATACCATTCATAAAAACCTGACCGAGTGGCGAAATGCGCATCATCAGAATTTATTACCCTTTTGAATTATCCACTGACTCTTATGTCACTTTGACTGATGACGCCACTAATCATGTGGCTAATGTTTTGCGGGCTAAAACCGGACAAGGGGTGGTGTTATTTAATGGTGATGGCAACGAATATAGCGCACAGCTAGCTGAAGTCGCCAAACGCAAGGTGGTAGTGCATATCGATTCAAAAATTTCTATCAGCATTGAATCACCACTGAGTATACATTTAGGTCAAGGCATATCCCGAGGCGATAGAATGGAATGGGTGATCCAGAAATCGATAGAATTAGGCGTAACAGAAATCACGCCACTTATCACCGAACGTTGCGGGGTGAAACTTAGTCAAGATAGATGGTCTAAAAAGCATGAGCAATGGCAAAAATTAGCCATTGCAGCATGTGAGCAATGTGGCAGGAACGTACTGCCGGTATTACATGCGCCTAGCATGTTTGCAGACTGGGTGAATTTATCGACTAATCAAGTCCGTCTTACTTTACATCCTAGAGCTGAAAAAGCCTTTCGGCATGTGGCTATGCCTCCTGCGGGTGTGAGATTAATGATTGGTCCTGAAGGTGGTTTTTCAGACCAAGAAATTTACCAAACAGAACAAAACGGCTTTCAAACCATTCAACTTGGGCCTAGAGTTTTACGCACAGAAACGGCTGCAATCGCCGCCATATCTGCGTTGCAGGCAATACATGGGGATCTATAAAATAGCATGACGGCTTTACAATTAACCGAGATATGATAGATTTATCAGCAAAATGTAGTTCTAATAAAAATAATAAATTATATGCAACCACTACAGCTCATCTCCAACAAAGACAATGGAAGAAATACTGCGTTAGCCTCACAACGAATATTAGATGATGCCCGCGCACGTGCAATGGAAAGCAGATTAAATGGTAAGCCATTAGACAGCGCCCTCAATACCATCACCCAGTGCTTAGAATCTATTTTAGGCAGTTGTCATTGCCAAGTGCTGTTGTTCGATAGCAAAAAGACTGTTTTTCGTTCACTTGATAAAAGTAATGGTCAACACGCCAGTTTTATTAACAATGTCGTCAAACATCTGTTAAACAACCCTAAGTCCGATTTGGGCAAAAATTTAAAACAAGGCATTCATGCCATCGAGCCAGATATATATTCGTCTAAAGCATGGCAATCTATGTATATCGAAGCAAAAGAATTAGGCATTGTTGCCAATTGGGCTGTGCCAATCGTATCTGCCGATGGTTCAATTACTGGTGTGTTTTACGCTTTATTTAATACCGCTAGAAATGCCGATGCGGGAGAATTAACGCTGCTGCAACGTGCAGCTCAGAGTGCCTGTGCGTTATTATTTCATTCCAAAAATAAAACCAAAGAGTTACAACAGAAAGTGGCTCTTCATCAAGAGTGCGTTATACACAAAGAGACAGCTGACGACATAAACAGCTTATTAAAAAAGGCTATCGAACAACGCGCCGAAGTGCAAAGTCAATTACTAGAACTCGAAAGTATGGCCGCCTTAGGCACTATGATGTCCAGCTTAACCCATGAAATAAATACGCCGATTGGGGTGTCACTCACCGCAGCTAGCTTTTTAAGTGACATGCATCACAACTGCTTCGAAAAGTTACAGAATGAACAACTCAAACGTTCTGAGTTTATTAACTACTTAAATGAATCCGCAGAGGCATCGCAAATCATTGAGCGTAATATGCTCAGAGCAGATAAGTTAATCAAAACGTTTAAACGCCTATCTGTTGATCAACACAGTCAAGATATTCGCACCTTTGAGTTATGCGATTATGTATATGAGGTTTTACTATCCCTCAAGCCAAGATTAAAGCATACACCACATAAATTTTGCGTCGATATTCCTACTGATTTAACGATTGAAAGTAATCCGGGAGCCTTTAGTCAATTACTCATTAATTTAATTATGAACTCGGCTCGTCATGCTTTTGCACCAGATACAGTTGGCCGAATTACGATTAAAGCCAAAATTGAAAGTGATTCAATGAATGATAAGAAACTTGTGCTCATTTACCGGGATAATGGCATTGGTATGTGTGCACAAACGATTGAAAATATGTACAAACCGTTTTTCACTTTAGCCAGAGAGACAGAAGGCTGTGGTTTAGGTATGCATATCTGCAACAATATTGTTATGAAGATACTGCGCGGCACCATTGATTGTCGATCTGAATTGGGCAAAGGTGCTGAATTTACTATCGCCTTTCCTATTTAATTTAAATTTTAAAGATTACCACTAAAAATGCCTGCTAAATTAGCAGGCATTTTTAGTTTTGGTTTTGGTTTTAGCTTTAGTTTTAGTTAACCTGAATTCTGGATAGTTAATGCAAAATTCTGGTCTTAATCGTGCCATCAATTTTTTGTAACTGCTCAAATGCTTCATCTGCATGATCAGTTTCAACATCAATCACTACATAACCAATATTTGCGTTAGTTTGTAGATACTGCGCCGCAATATTCAAACCTTTCTGAGCGAACGCTTGGTTAATTTGGGTTAATACGCCTGGGATATTTTTATGAATATGCAACAAACGTGAACGATCAGCTTGTTCAGGCAAAGATACTTCTGGGAAATTAACTGCCGACAAAGTTGAACCATTATCACTGTACTTAGCTAATTTTCCAGCAACTTCGATACCAATGTTTTGCTGGGCTTCTTGAGTACTCCCACCAACGTGTGGCGTTAGAATTACATTATCAAACTGAGTCAGTGGCGACTCAAAAAGATCGTCGTTAGACTTTGGCTCAACGGGGAAAACATCGATAGCTGCACCGGACAACTTACCACTCTTCAACGCATTCACCAAGGCGTCTATATCAATAATAGTCCCTCTGGCAGCGTTCATAAGTATGGCACCATCTTTCATCATTGCTAACTCTTTAGCACCAATCATGTTTTGAGTTTGTGCCGTCTCGGGTACGTGTAGGGTCACTACATCAGAGGTATTTAACAAATGTTTCAAGGTTTTACTTTGTGTTGAGTTGCCCAACACCAATTTATTTTCAATATCGAAAAACTGTACTCTCATCCCCAGATGTTCAGCCAAAATACTTAATTGTGTACCGATATGACCATAACCAATAATGCCTAAGGTTTTACCACGAGCTTCAAAAGACCCCACTGCACTTTTATCCCAAATGCCCTTATGTGCCTTGGCATTTTTAGCTGGTACTCCTCGCAACAGCAAAATAATTTGCGCCAGCGCAAGCTCTGCTACTGAACGGGTATTTGAAAAAGGAGCATTAAAAACCGGGATCCCGCGTTTTTGCGTAGCGTCTAAATCAACTTGGTTGGTGCCAATACAAAAACAGCCTACTGCAACTAATTTATTGGCCGCTGCAATCACTTTTTCATTTAGCTGAGTTCTAGAACGAATACCGACAAAATGAACGTCTTTAATTTTGGCAATCAATTCATCTTCTGGGAGAGATGTTTTAAGATACTCAATGTTTTCATAACCACTTGCATGAAGTGTATCTAAAGTACTTTGATGCAGACCTTCAAGTAGTAATATTTTGATTTTTTCTTTTGGCAACGACACTTTGCTCATGAGATTTTCCACGTGGCAGTTTAATTAGAGACATCTGGACGTCTATTTGCTGAAGAAAATAGCAGAAAAAAGCGCGTTAAGAAAGGCAATTATGGCTATTGCTTATGCACTAAGTGTTTAACAGCTTAACTCAGTGCTTGCGGCGCCCCCATGAAAATTATCTGATTTTGCAATTCTGTGGGTTTGCTATAGTTGAACCATCAACGTCTAATTATTTCATAAAGTCATAAATCGAGGGGAATGGCATTGGCAATCACAGACTACAAAACCTTATTTAGTGAATATCATCATGGCCCAACTTCATTTGTACATATCTTATCTAAGCCCATTGCCGCGACCCGCGATACTGTCATACACCAAGAAGATGTAGACAAGTTAAAAGAGGCAATAGCCAAATCCGCAAAAAGCTTCACCACTAAGCTCGCTTTCTACGGCAGTCATACCGCCGATAAGAGCATGCAACTAAATCACCTTGCATACCATACGAAACAATCAGTTTGTTTTATTGACTGCCAAAGATTGGTCGACAAATATATTGGTGAAACCGAGAAAAATTTGTTAAAAATCATCGCGCAAGCTGAATCAGAAAGCTGGATATTATTCTTCGATGAAGCTGACGCTTTGTTTGGTAGAGGCTCTACAGTAAAAGAGGCCAATGACAAATACGCCAATCAACAAGTCAGTTATTTGCACAAACGTTTAACTCAATTCCCAGGGCTATCAATACTTTCCTTAAAAGAAAAGTCTAAGCTGGAAAGTATTCAATATGCAGTCGATAGTGTTATATCTTTTCGCTAGATTTGATCTAATCAATTCTAAGCGCCAAAGATATATTTTCTGTTAATTTGCTCAGCTATGGGTGTATGTGGGTATAAACGGCTGACAGTCATGCTTGCAATGCTACCTTTAAGTTTAATGTGGCCAAATAAGATTATGCCAGTTAAAAAGGGATTAAATGTTACCAAGCTGATTGTTGTCTAAAGCGTAAAAAGGTAAAGTGATTAACCAGTTGCTTAACTGTGGTTGAAAAAGGTAGTTAATGTCCTCAAAAATTTCGGTATTGGTCATTACCAGTAATACCATCAGGCTTCATCAAATAGCATGGCAGTTAATTGACGCTGGCATTATTTACTTAGCAGTAAAAGACAGTTCTGCTGCCGTATCTATTTTAAAAGAAACAGTATTTGATGTGATTATCTGTGACACAGATATAGGCCAGCTAGATGGTTGGCGACTAGCCCGAATGTTAAGAGCGGGATTATTCAAGTCATCTAATCAAACGCCTTTTGTCTTGATATGCGACACCTATTGCGAACATATTGCCGAAACGACAGCTTCAGCCTTTGCCATAGACAAAGTCCTAGCTAAAGACGACTTAGATAACCTTGCCAATACCATTCAAACGGTTCTGACAAAAAGCACTATACAGGCCAATATGCTTGCTGTGCTGATTGTAGAAGACGACCCAGACATAGCAGAACTAACGCAACGTATTCTGAAGCGAGAATATTACATTGAACATGCATATGATGGCACGCAAGCGCTAGAAAAGTTTTCCAAACGTCCTTTCGATATCATTTTGCTGGATGTCCAATTACCTGGGATGACTGGAGCCCAAGTACTAGAAAATATAATGCAAAAAAATCCAAAACAGGCGGTGGTGATCATGACCGCCCACGGTGGCATCGACTTAGCGGAACAGTTAATGGTAAATGGTGCGGTTGATTTTATTCCCAAGCCCTTTAAAGCCGAACAACTCAGAAAAGTGATGGCCATTGCGGCACATAGAGAAAATTACTTGATTAGCAATGCCCAATTTGCTGAAAAAGTACAAACTATTCAGCGCAGTGAAGAAAAATACCGACAACTTTCAGACACCCATACCAGAATGTTAGACAACCTTTCCACTGTTATCATGGAGTTAAATACACAGGGCGAAATTCTCTTCACCAATCCAGCTTGGACTAAACTAACAGGATATACAGAAAGCGAAACCCAGAATTGCTGTTTGACAAAATTTTCTCAAGATGGCACATCTAAAAGCAAAAATTTGCTGGATTTTCATTTTGATAATGTCATTAAAGGTGTAGTGTCTAAACAAGCAATAGAGTTTCAAATTCAAGATAAGCAGGGTCAACTTATTTGGGTAGAAGTGATACTCAACTGCATTATTAAGAACGACGAAGTAGCAGGAATTACCGCCACAATCGACAATATCAATGATCGGAAAATTGCCGAAATTGAACTTATTCATTTAGCATCACACGATACGCTTACCGATCTTTTTAATAGACATTATTTTGATATTCAGCTGACTAAATTGGCCGGTTCAGCCCTAAACCAAGGGCAAGTGCACTCACTTTTGTATCTCGACCTCGATCGATTTAAAGTCATTAATGATACCCAAGGCCATCATCAAGGCGATATTATACTGAAGGAAGTCGCCCGGAACATAGCCGGGATCAAGAGAGACACAGATATTATTTGCCGCGTGGGTGGCGATGAATTTGCACTTCTTTTACCACATACAGATAAAGAACAAGCTAGGCACATTGCGCAAAATGTTTGCGACACACTTCAGCAAGGCCATTATCAATTTGGCGACCGCATATTTAAAATCAGTGGCAGTGTAGGTATTGCCGAAATAAATGGCAGTGAATCGCAACCTGAAACCTACTTGCAACAAGCTGACATTGCCTTATATGTAGCCAAGAAACGCGGTCGTAATCTGGTTCATATATTCACCCATGATGATAAAGACAGTGAAGATTTTAAAATATCAGTGCATTGGGTACATACCCTTCAAAAGGCCATAATTAATGACCAACTCATATTGCATTTTCAGCCCGTTATTCATTCATCAACTAAAGAAGTGGCGTACTTTGAGGCTTTGGTGAGATTACAAATAGACGGACAAATAGTTATGCCGGGGGAGTTCATCCCGGCCTTGGAACGTGCTGAGGACATTAATTTACTGGATCACCAAGTTATATCAAAAGCCATATACATGATGAGTGTTCATAAAACCCTAAGCAAGGTAGCCATTAATTTGTCAGGACAAGCATTTGGTGATGAGCGGCTATTACCTCTTATTCAAGAGAAGATGCTGCAGTATGATGTTGCACCCCAGCGACTTATTTTTGAAATCACTGAAAGCGCCAGTTTAACTAACTTGGCGGCTACACAAAATATGATCAAAAAACTCATGGACTTGGGCTGTGAATTGTCTATCGATGATTTTGGCACCGGGTTTAGTACCTTCAGTTATTTAAAACAACTGCCCGCAAATAGTGTGAAAATTGATGGTTCTTTCGTCAAAGATATGGTCAGCAATCCAATCGATACAGCTTTAGTAAGAGCAATTTGTGACGTCGCCAAAGCATTAAATAAAACCACAGTGGCTGAATTTGTTGAGGATGAGAAAACAGTCATTGCATTGCAAAACTTAGGGGTAGATTACCTTCAGGGCTATCACATAAGCCGACCTAAGAACATTCAAGATCTTGAAAGGATTTATGCCCAAGCAAATTCATAGCCTGAAGACTTCAACAGCGCCAACTTTTATAAGTATATAAAACTATATCAAAGACAATTTTTCTACTCCTTTAAAGTCACACAATGAACGCACTTTAATTGTATATTTTTGCAGCAAAATATATACAAGTGAGTATGTTTATAACTCACCTACTTATTCGATTGGCACGTTTAGTCAATATTTGAGAAGGTCTTAAGATGTCTTTAGCAAGTACAATAAGTCATGTAGTACCAGAGAAAGAACAGGGTTCTTATGCTGATTTAATTCTAAATTACCTGCACGAAATGGAAATTGAATATATTTTTGGCGTCCCAGGTGGTGCTATTGAGCCCCTATATAATGCCCTGCACAAAAGCGAGACTAATGGCGGTGTTAAGTCAGTGGTAGCAAGGCATGAATCAGGGGCAGCTTTCATGGCCGATGGTTATGCCCGTGAAACCGGAAAAATTGGCGTTTGCTGCTCTACTACAGGCCCAGGATCGACCAATCTTATCACTGGGGTTGCTGCCGCTTTCGCAGACAATGTGCCGATGTTAGTTATTACTGCACAAACTCCACTACCTAAATTTGGTCGACGTGCTTTACAAGACTCTTCCTGTGCGGCTATCGACACCGTCAGCATGTTTAAACACTGTACAAAACACAGCACCCTAGTTAGTCATCATGAACAACTTGAAAGTAAATTGGTAACCGCACTGATGACTGCCAAAGCAGAGCCTGCTGGGCCGGTGCATATTAGCATTCCTTCAGATGTATTAAGAAGCGTGGCGACACGAAAAGGCAAGGTGACAAATCGTATATTAGGCGGTCGCTACACTCTCACGGATCAAGGTGCCATTGATCAATTAGTCATTGAGTTAAAAAGTGTCGACAACGTAGCCTTGTATATAGGTGACGGCTGTAAAGACGCCTCGGTGGAAATCATGCGTTTTGCCGAACAAATCAATGCACAATTTGTCACTGGTCCCATGGGTAAACGATGGGTAGATGAAACACACCCACTATATCGAGGTGTATTTGGCTTTGCTGGGCATGAAAGTGCTAAGACGTTACTCCAAGACGAATCTAGTAAACTGGATTTAGTTATTGCCGTAGGAGCGGCTTTAGGAGAATTAGGTACTAGAGGTTGGTCAGAGGAACTTATGAATGAAAAACTCATTCATGTGGACTCGAGGGTTGAGCATTTTACACGTTCACATATGGCTAAATTACATGTGTGTGGACATTTACCCACAATATTCAGAATTTTGAATGACAAAATGGAAAGAGCTCAACGCTATTGGGACAAAAAATGGGGGGGTATTTCGCAACCCATAGGCATCAATGTTAATGGTTGTAGAACAACCTTGTTCGATGAACATAAATGTAAAAATGACAATGATATTACGCTAATAAAACCACAAAGATTATTTAGCCACTTGAGTCTGGCCATGCCTATAGACACCAGAATGTTTGTTGATGCTGGCAATGCTTGGGCCTGGAGCATTCAATACTATCAGCGCCCTGAACATGACGGAAAATTTCATCTTGCTATGGGCTTAGGTGCTATGGCATGGGCAGTCGGGGCCGTCATAGGTTCTTCCGCTGCATCTAAGGGTGAACATCCCCATGTATGTATTACAGGTGATGGCAGTTATTTGATGAGCGCTCAAGAGCTAACTGTTGCTAAACAACTTGAATTACCCATCATTTTTATGGTGATGAACGACAGTGTATTAGGCATGGTCATGCATGGGCAACGACTAGGCGGCGCAGCCGAGACAGGCTTTGATATTGGTCAGGTAAACTTCGCAATGATGGCAGAAGCTATGGGTGTAGAAGGTATCATAGTTAAATCAATGGATGATTTGGCCAAGGTCAACTACAAAAAATTGTTTGCCAAAAAAGGTCCAACTTTAATTGATTTTCGTATCGATAAAGAAGAAGTGCCGCCCATGGCAGATAGAGTTAAAGGCATAGCCATAGATGGCGGATCGGCTACCCCAGGAGGATAGAATGAAAGAAGCGCCTTCTTTTGAGAGTAACATTTGGCTCGATGAACCACAGGATGATGATCCTTTTACCGCCAAAGCAAGTTATTGTCATGGTTATGATGTGTTTGCACAGCTCATTCAAAAAGCCAGTTTTAGCGACTATATATTGATGTTATTCACAGGCAGTAGACCTTCAAGGGAACAAAGTAAATTATTTGAAACCCTAGCCGTAGCTATGGCCAATCTTGGTCCAAGAGATGCTGCTGTTCGCGCGTCAATGAATGCAGCCGTGGGTGGTGCCCCAGCTGCCTCAAGTCTGATAGCAGCGTTAGCAGTGGGCGCCGGGCAGACTGGGGGAGCCAGAGAAACGTATTTTCTCAGTCAATGTTTTCAAAAATTTGGAACTGACCAACAGCTCTGGATCAAACAGTTACTGAAGCCAAACAGTAACCGTTTAAGAGAAGACATATGGGACGAATTCGAACATAGTCCAGGCTTCAGGCCGCACGGTGTTAGCTGTGCAAAAACGTTGCAGCAATTACTAAAGGCCTTAAATAATTGTGGAGACTTCTCAACCGTCAAATGGCTAAGCGACCAAAGAGAAACACTCGAACAAGAAATTAATGCTCCTATGGGACACACCTTTGTCAGTGCAGCTGTATTTTTTGACCTTGGGTTAGATCCCCATCAGGCGGAAATGTGTGGCCTACTCCTGTCTCTACCAGGTGCTGCTGTGCATGCTTTAGAAGCAAAACAACAAGGATGGCGAAAGTTTCCATTTTTTGGTCAATCAGTAGAGTTAACTGACGATCCAGGCGTCATTGCCCCGCTGCCAATTGTTGAGGAACTAAACTCATGAGTCAGGCTGATTTATTTCAAAACGAAGATAAGATTATTACCAAAATGGGCCGCAGTTTTCTTGGGGAAAGAGTGGTGTATCGAGGCGAAGATCTCCATCACCAATTAGCTGATTTGCCTTGGATAGAATTATACGCTTTTGGTATTACCGGCAAAAAATTCACCACTGATCAGGCCAAATTACTTAACTTTATTTGGGCTGCCACGAGTTACCCTGACAAGTCTATTTGGCCAAACCACATATCCGCGTTAGCCGGTAGTTTTAAAACCAGTCCAGCACTGGCGATGAGCGCAAGTATCGCGTCATGTGATGCTGAAATATTTGGTGGCAAACCTTTACGAGGTGCGGCTGACTTTTTTGTTCGCGCCCTAGCTCATGTCGACCAAGACGGTGATCTTGAGGAATATGTTTTAGAAGAATTAAAAACTCATAGGACTGTATTTGGATATGGCCGCCCTCTTGCTAGTAGCGATGAACGTATCCCTCACACCATCAAGTTTGTAAGACAACTTGATTTACCCACAACTAAACATTTTGACTTGGCTATAAGCGTAGGCAAAATATTAAAAAAACGTAAACGCCTCAATATGAACGCGGCATCACTTTTTTCGGCCATAGGCATGGATTTAGGTTTCAGCCCCAAAGCCTTCCATACCTATATGACATTATGTTTTGTAGCGGGAATGTCACCTTGCTACTTGGAAGCCGATGAACAGGTTGAAGGCACGTTTTTACCAGTGAGGTGTGACAGGTTAAAATATGCAGGTGTTGGGAAAAGGGATTGGTAATTGATGGTCAACCGCAATTTTTTAGGATAGCAGAGACGACATTGTTACCTTAGTTTACTCGTTGTCTAGCGACTATAACTCTTGCGCTATTTTCAGCAAACATTCCAGCATTAGTAGCACCAATCCCAGAAGTTGCTCTGGGTCATTAAAATAACGTTATTTTCTATACTCATTTAAAACGTCTTAGTCACACTTAGATAGTAAGATGAGCCACCTTGAGGTATATCGTCCGGGATATTAACTGCACCACCAACGAAGCTTGGACCAGTACTGGGCTCAAAGATATCATCATCCAAGATGTTTTTACCGCTTAAGGCAACTTCTATATTGTTTTCTGAATTCACATAACGAATGTTAAAAGACAAATCAATGAACCCCGGCAAATTCTCACGGCTATCAAAAGGTGTTCGTAGCCTTTCCCCTATGACACTTGCCAGCAAATTTACCTGCCAATGACTATCGATGCTCCAATCTAGGATCGCGTTGAATTGATGATTAGGATAATCCCCAACGTCATCATTGAGACGTTTATCTATCGCCTTAACATAAGAGTAGTTGGCCCGAAACTCAATATTTTTCACTGGATTGAAAGAAGACTGGATCTCTATTCCTTTTCCTTCCCTGCGCCCAGCATTTTGGGCAGTCGCAGTAGACGCTGACTCATCCGCAGCAAAGGTAATAAAATCACTGATTTCATAATAGAAGGCGTTAATGTCTAATGTAAGCGATGGCGTATATTTAATGGAATAACTGACTTCATAGGTATCAATAACTTCAGGTGAAAGATCTGGATTGCCCAAAGCGACAGGATTATTCACCACCAACAATTCAGCAATACTGGGGGCTCTAAAGGCCCTGCCGTATAGAAACTTAGTGGTCGACTGTAAGCTCGTAGACCAAACTAAGGCTAACCTAGGATTGAGTGTTGAGCCGATGTCAGAATAATCATCCCACCTCAGACCAGTAGTCAGTTCCCAATCCGGTGAAATTTGCCACATATCTTGCAAGTAGACATAACGACTTGAACGACTGGCCTCTGGCATAAATACTTCAGCGGTGTCAGAAACATCCTCAATACCATTGGGCCTTGGGGTGATATCAGGAAAGAAATTTTTATGCTCTGTTACTTCAAATAAATCCGCATAGCTATAGCCCGTGCCAATAGACACAAAGTGATTATCTAAGGCAGAATAATTTGCCTTAAGACTGATACTTGTATTGTCTTCTTGCCATTCAGGATTACCAATAAGACCGTCAGGGAAAGCGCCGAAAAATGTTCCGGGTGGGAACAAAACAAGATTTTTTTCTATTATTTGCGCAGAGCGGTAATAACTCAGTTTTGATTTAATGCTCCAGCCGTTTTTCAACTCACCGGTTTCATGGGCTAAATCAACAACAATTTTTCTGCCCCCTACTCTGCCACTAGGATCAAGGGCTTCGGTTACACCTTGTCCGGTTCCAAGATCGCCTCTTTCCTGCCATCCCAAGTTAAACCGAAAATCACCAGCACTTGCCTTTAAAAACAAATCCAGCGTTTCAAAACCAACATTAACTTGCCCTGGAGCATAAGACACCGCTGGCAAACCAAATAATTCATTTGCCAAGTTATCTAGCCCCGTTTGAGCATCTGTTTCTATTTTTCCATCATGCCCATCTGACTCTGAGTATTCGAAACTAAAACCTAAATCGTAACTATCTGTTGATAGTGCGCCATTGAACCACGCATTATGACTATTAAAAGAGCCTAAACTGGCACCTAACTGATTATTTTTAATCCCATCCGCATCTTTAGTAATGACATTGATTACGCCTGCAAATGCATCAGCACCGTATAGAGCAGAGCCGGGGCCTCTGATAATCTCAATTCGCGCAATACTTTTAATGGGGAACTGCCCCCAAGCAACGTGGTTGTCACCTCTAACTAAACTTTTTAAAGGCGTACCATTGACCATAAGCAGTGTTTGAGGAGAAAAAGTGGAGGTGATCCCTCTAAAATTGAACTTGGGTGTCATTATTTGTGAACTACGAGAAACGTTAAGCCCAGGCACAGTGGCAAGGGCCTCAGCTAAGTTCTTGGCACCTCGTCTGAGTATATCTTCAGCAGTGATTATCGATGCTATGGCAGGCGCTTTATTGACCGATGTTTTAGTGCCAGTTGCAATACTAATAAAGTCTGCATCGGAGTAAAAATCACCAAATTCATCTTCGATATTAGCGTAAGACTCGTCAGCGAATAAAACATGGGTACAGCCTAAGCAAATCAATGGTACTAGAAATATTTTTTTCATAATTTTCTCTACACACAACCTAAAAGGAATGACCTAGTACATCCATCCATAGTGTTAAATTAATCACCTTGAACCATAACAAGCATTTGAGTATTAACAACTTATATTTTTTTACAGCCTATTCAAATGGTAAAATAAGCGTAAAGCATGACCCCACATCTTCTTGACTATCGAGCAAAATATCACCCTTAATCAATTCACAAAATTGTTTTGAAATAGCTAGCCCTAATCCGGTGCCTCCAAACTTCCTCGACTCACTGCCATCGATTTGCTGAAACTTTTGGAAAATACTGTCTAGTTTATGAGTGGGGATACCTATACCGTTGTCTGATACTGCAAATAGAAGTTTGTTGTGTTGCTTATAAACCCTGAGATCTATCTCACCGTTCAAGGTAAATTTACAAGCATTGCTGACTAAATTAATCAATATTTGTAGGGTTTTTTCAGGATCAATTTTAATTTCAAGGTCGCCACATTCGTTATTTATTCTAAAACGATTATTATTTTGCGGTACCAAAGGCGCGATAGCTTCCTCTAACTCAGTCAACAGCTTGGCTAACGAAAAAGATTGCCATTTGACTTCCATACGGCCAGCTTCAATTTTTGATAGATCGAGCAGGCTATTAATCAAAGAATAAAGCCGTTCCGCATTTCGGGTTACTTTATCCAAATCGGCGATGATACCGTTATTCCCATCGTTTTCTGCTTCTTCTCTAACCAGCTCAACATAACCAATAATAGACTGAATAGGCGATCGCAATTCGTGAGTAACATTGGCTAAAAATTCTGATTTGTGTCTATTTGATGTTAGAGCAGCATCTCTAGCCACAACTAGTTCTTGGGTACGAATGTTCACTTGTGCTTCGAGTTGATCTCTATGATTACGTAAGGTTTCGTCTTGTTCGTCTAAGGTTTGCATCATGCTATTAAATGATTTGGCCATTAACTGTATTTCTTCAGATCCCGCGATATCAGCTCTTTTGTGATCACCTTTAGCATGATTATGTAACATCACTTCTGACAATTTTTGCAACGGAAAAAGTGAACGGCGAGTCACAAAAGTGACCACCAAAGGTAAACCCACTAAGACCAATAGGCTAGCAATAGAAATCGCTATAAACAGGTTCCGGTTAATATCCGTAAGGCTCTGTTTGCTGAACGTCACTAATGCATAACCAAGCTTTTGTTCTTTTGATACAAATAAATCTAATTCACTCTCATCGTCTTCATTGGCAGATAACACAACTAAGGACGCGATATGCCAGTGCAGCGGTGTCTCTGCCAACAAATCGTCATTTCTCTGCTCGCTCCAGTCAATTTTGGAAAAATAAGTGTGCCCACCTACATCACCCTGCCAATCAAGCATGTCGCCTTTTATTGTGACTAATCCGGCACCTACTACGTCTGGAAATGACAACACCTGTTGCAACGCATTTTCAGCATTTTCAGCACTCTCTGTCAGCAGCGCTAATGCAGCTTGCTGAGCCAATACATGGGTGGTTTCTTGGGCGTTACTGGTGAAAAGGTTTCTGGCTCCGTTTTGGGTTAACCATAAAATGCTTGAGCTAAACACCAACAAGAAGCCGAATATACTAGCAAATAAATAAGTAAGGAGCTGACGCCTGAGACTATGAGGGTGACTTACCGGTGTACCGATGTTATCAGTGGTGTTCACAAATAAAGTCTTTGGCTAAGGAAAAGTAACATCAAATTGTTCCTTCTGACGATTTTTGTATTCAAATCCTAAATGTGCCGCGGTCCGTAAATTTACCGCAAGACGCATATTCTGTAGCGGCACTACCCCCTCGCTATCTTGAGTTTTATATATCGTTTCAACCATAATTGCTAACTGTTTGCCTAGTTCAAAGTGGTTAGGAAACATAGAGAATAACGCGCCTCGTTTGGCGTGGGAGGGCTTACTCGAAAACAATACTAGGTTTTGTTCCCAAGAACGTTCTAACAACCTCGGCAGAATCACTTGCTCATTCACTGTGACAGGGTCTAAAGGTAGCCACAGCGCATCTGTTTTAATATCTATGGTTGCCAATAAGTTGTCATATTCGGCTAAAGCAGACTTAATATCGACAGCTTTAATTTTATTGAGTACTAGACCCATTGATTTACTCTGAATTTCGGCGAGTTGCACTAACCATTCACTATTTTCGCTATACACCACATGTACCCGTTTTATGTTTGGGGCAAGCTGCTGCAATGCGTTAAATAATATATGTGGATCTGCTAGCAAACTAATGCCAGGCATGCCATTAGGTTTAATTGGCAAGGCGCCGATTACCACAGGTTTTTCATTTTGGATATTTTGGATATTTTGGATCAGGTTATACCCTCTCCTACCAAGGGCAACAAGCATCTGTGGATTTTTGTTGTCGATCCATCTACTAAGCAACTCATTGGTGTCAGACTTTTCAATTGATTTGAGACTAACATCACCATCAAATTGTTGTTCTATACCAACAATAATCTCATCAAATATTTGATTGTATGGTGCAGCCACTTTGGGATATAACACAACCAGTGACGTGGAAGAAGCGCAGGCAGCAGAAAATGTAAACTGTAAGAAAAAACAGATCGTAATTATGGCTCGATGTTTTCGCAAATACATTAAAATACCTAATCCCTGCATCATTGAACCGGACAAGAGTGAAAAATCCCCACCCCCTACTATTGCAGTGAATTTATCAGGTAGTCAGCGCAATTAACAGGCAAATAAGTGGCTTAATTAGATAGAAAACAAAGCGACTTTTACAAAGGTGTGCACATTGTAGAACTTGGATGACATAACACCCGTCGCGATTAAACGTCAGTCTCTATTAAACGCCAGTGGCTAGTATAAGTGCAGATATATCCGACTAAATATATTCAAGAGAATAGAAAACACTACAGTGCAAATAACAGAGCGGTAGTTTAGTCCGCTCTATATTTATTGTTAACTAGGCGCGTATTTGTCCGTCGCCCATGACCAAATATTTTTCAGTTGTGAGTGACTCTACACCCATGGGACCGTATGCGTGCAGCTTAGTTGTCGCTATACCTATTTCGGCACCTAATCCAAGTTCACTTCCATCAGAAAAACGTGAGGATGCATTTACCATTACCACTGCCGCGTCTACAGAACGCTGAAAACGTTTAGTAGTAAGTTCGTTTTTGCTACAAATGACCTCAGTATGGTGGCTGCCAAATCTATCAATGTGCGCCATAGCTTCGTCAACACCATCAACAATTCTGACTGCTATTTCAAGGTCTAGGTATTCCTGACCAAAATCGTCTAACGCTAACACTGTAGCACCATCAAAATATTGACTAGCATCAGCACTAACATTAACTTTGACTTGCTTTTCCAACAATTTCTCAGCCACCTTAGGTAAAAACTCAGCAGCTATTGATTTGTCTACCAACAGACCTTCAATGGCGTTGCATACCCCTGTTCTGTGGGTTTTACCGTTGACCAACAAATCCATTGCAACGTCCAGATCAGCATCTTTATCTATGTACAGATGACATACACCTTTGAAATGCTGAATAACAGGTATTTTACTATTATCTGTCACATAATTAATCAATCCTTCGCCACCTCTTGGAATGATGACATCAATGCTATCGCGCTGCTGCATCAACTCAAACATCAGATCACGGCTAGGATCAGGCACAACTGTAATAAGCTCTTTAGGCAACTCAAATTCTACTAATACGTCTTGTAAAACTTTTGCGATAGCCAAACTAGAGATCAATGCCTCTTTACCACCACGCAAGATAACCGCATTACCTGATTTAAAACATAAGGCACCCGCATCAGCGGTGACATTAGGTCGGGCTTCAAAAATCATACAAACAACACCTAGTGGCACGCGCATCTTGCGGATCTGCAGGCCATTGGGACGTTCACTGACTACTCGTTGCGCACCAACTGGGTCGGCCAAACCTGCTATCACTTCAATCCCAGATGCCATCGACTCGATTCTCTCATCGTTTAGCGTGAGGCGATCGATCATCGAATCTGCAAGATTGTTTTCTTTGGCTTGCGCTAAGTCTTGTTCATTAGCCTCAAGAATTACTTGTTTTTTTTCACGCAACGCCGCTGCCATCGCAAGTAACACTCGATTTTTTATGGACTCATCTAAGATAGCTAATATCTTAGATGCTTTTACTGCGCCCTGAGTGAGCGCCTTAATAATACTCATATTTTCTCCAACAGGGCGACATTCTTGTCTGAAATGATAGGGCCTGTTTGCTGCTGAAACTCGTCTGCGAATTCACCATCTTCTTGGTTGGTAATAAAATTAAGTAAACAACTACTGTAATTCGATTGAGCTTTTGCCAGTTTTGTGCCGTCGCTTTTTCGCACTAAAATTGTGTCACCTATCGCAAAATCGCCTTTAATATCGACCAAATCATCACTGGTTAACAATTCACTATTCGCATCAAGCTTGGCGGCAAAATCGTCTTCTACAATCATTTCTCCACGGGCGGTTGAGGTATGTGTCATCCAGTGTAAATGCTCTTTCATGGGAGAAGGGTCTGACGAAAAAAGCGTCCCTGGGTTTTTACCCTCTAACAACATATTGAATGACATCTCGGTAAAGCCGTTCACAATATAAGTGTCTATACCATGTAACGTCGCTTTTTCAGCTGCCTCAACCTTAGTCAACATGCCACCAGTGCCTACAGCACTAGTAGCACCGTCAGCCATTGCATAAATATCTGCATCTATTTTGGTCACTGTTGGCAACAGAACCGCGTCATCATGTTTATGCGGATTTTTGTCGTACAAACCGTCGATATCAGAACATATAATCAAAGCATCAGCGTCAGCAGCGGCAGCCACTATGGCAGATAAGTTATCATTATCCCCCACCTTAAGCTTATCAGTCACTATTGTGTCGTTCTCATTAACAATAGGTAACACGCCGTGTTCCAATAATGTAAAAATGGTATTTCTTACGCTTACGTAACGCTCACGGTCACGTAAATCACATCGAGTTAACAACATCTGTGCTGTGGGAAAATCAAACAGTTTATCCCAAGTCCCCATCATTTCACTTTGACCTGCTGCAGCCATAGCCTTCTTAATAGAAACTGTTTGTTGTAATTCAGAGGGAAAAAGGTGCGATCCTGCCGCAACAGAGCCTGAGGAAACTAATACCACCTCAATGCCTTGAGAACGACAATTCACGATAAACTGAGCGATACCTAATAAATAATGACTACTACAGCCTTTTCCATGAGGTGCAATTAGGGCACTGCCCACTTTAATAACGATACGTTTCCAATCTACTTTTTTCATGTAATTAACTACTTACCTTGCGTCGTTCAACGCTTATCTATTTGATTAAGGCCTAAATGCCAGTCTTATCTATTTAAATAATTTTTTGCAATTTTTAAGAGACTCTAAAGCGAGCGCTTATTCTCTTGGAGTAAATAGGTTGCGACCTAGATGCTCGAATGCCAACTGGTTTGCTGGCGATTAGTTTGCTTTGGGTGTAGCTGGTTTAAAAGTTGCTAATTTCCCTAATGGAGATAATTTTCTCTATCGAAGTAATCCAACTAAACTACGTAGTAAACTAATGATTCGTATACTAACGATTTTTCCAGTAAAAATCCACATAAAAATCGATAAACAGGGTTTATAGATGACTGGATTAGATAGTATTGAACTTTAATTTTAATTAAATATTCTAATAAAGTGACTAAATACGAATATAAAAATTGAACTCTAGGTTAATTACTCATACATTAAGCGTATTTATCTGGCATCGATTAACAGTACCATCTGCCGGTTTTCAAAGATGTTTAGAGGTCAGTGTTATGCAAAAATATGAAGAGTTATTGGTTTCATTAAGAAAGGTCACCCGAGCCATTGGTCTTTATTCAAAAAAACTATCTAAAGAAAGTGGGCTCACCAGTCCTCAACTTATTGTTTTGAAAGAAATTGATCAACATGACAGCTGCATGGTCAAAGATATCGCCCAAAGTATTAACCTAAGTTCAGCTACAGTGACCAGTATTTTAGATCGTCTTGAAGCACGAGCCTATGTTATTCGCGAACGTTCAGTAACAGATAAACGTAAAGTTGGCTTGCACCTTACTGACCTTGGAAAACTTGCTGTCAAAGATGCGCCACGGCCATTACAAGCACATTTTATTGATCGTTTTGAGAAACTTCAGGAATGGGAACAAACTCAGTTGGTTTCAACCATGCAGCGTATTGCATCTATGATGGACGCAGACAATTTAGATGCAGCGCCATTATTAGACGTAGTAGACGTAGGATTTCTAGAAGCAATGACACCACCAGAATAGTTAATAGAGACATCTACACATGCAGAAAAAGCCAGATACAGCTTCTATTCCTAAGGGCAGATTAAACCGTTTTGGTAAACTTAGTTCTTTAGCTGGGCGAATAGCTGGCAATATCCTAGCGGAAGGAGTCGGTGAGTTAGTCAAAGGAAACCGACCTAAAATAAAAGATTTACTTCTCACCCCAACAAACGTCATGCGTGTAGCCGATCAACTAGCGCAGATGCGTGGTGCGGCGATGAAGTTGGGTCAAATGATTTCTATGGATGCAGGTGATATGTTGCCCACCGAGCTGGCAGATATACTTGCTCAACTGCGCTCAGATGCTAAGTCAATGCCGGAAAAAGAGCTTATCGGCCTATTAGAAGCACAATGGGGTCAAAGCTGGCAGAAAAAATTCATCCAATTTCCGCTACAGCCTATTGCTGCGGCTTCCATAGGCCAGGTACATAAAGCCATTACCCAAGACTTAAAACGTTTAGCCGTTAAAGTTCAGTATCCAGGGATTAAACAAAGTATTAACAGCGACGTTGATAATGTTGCGACTCTTATAAAAATGAGCGGGTTATTACCTAAGGGTATGGATGTTAAACCTTTGTTGGCCGAAGCTAAAAAACAGCTTCACGATGAAGCAAATTATACCCTTGAAGGAGGTTATTTAGAGCAATATGCAAGGGTTATTGAAAATGACGACGCCTTTATCATGCCAGTTCTAGATAAAGAGTTCAGTTCAGAAACTATTCTTGCCATGAGTTTTGTAGATGGTACACCAATAGAACATTTAATTGATGCACCTCAAGAAACACGTAATCAAGTGATGACCCACCTGATGCGATTATTTTTTAAAGAATTGTTCGACTTTCAACTGGTGCAAACCGATCCTAATTTTGCCAATTATCAATATGCGCAAGAGACGCAAAAAATTGTCTTATTAGATTTTGGTGCGACCCGCACTTACACCAAAAAAATGGCCGAAAGTTATCGTCAACTTATGCAAGGTGCCAGTCATCACGACAAAGTGAAGATCCGTCAAGCGATCTTAGATATTGGTCTAATCAGCCAAGATTTACCTGAAAATGTTCAGCAAAATATTACTGATTTGGCTTACATGGCCTGCGAACCTTATATGCTGAAACACCTTACGACTTTGCTAACTCTGGCTTGTCCTTGCGATTGCAAGAACAAGGTATGCAACTAGGGCTAGAAAAGCAGTACGCTCACACACCGTCTGCCAATGCAATATTTTTGCATCGCAAACTAGGCGGATTATTTTTGTTAGCCATTAAATTAAAAGCCAAAGTGGATATGCAAAGTTTATTTGCGCCTTATAATAAAACCTAAACAGCAATACCACAGGACACATAGATGCTTATTCAACTCACAGCAATTCAAGCTCGTCTTATGGGTGTATTACTCGAAAAAGAAGTCACTACACCGGATCAATATCCTCTATCTCTAAATGGGTTAACCCTAGGATGCAACCAAAAAAGTAACCGTGATCCTGTAATGAACCTGAGTGAATCAGACGTACAAAACGTGTTAGACGAACTCAAAGACAAAAAACTCATCCTCGAATATACCGCTTCAGGTAGCAGAGTGGTGAAGTACAAACATCGGTTTTGTAATACACAATTCAGCGATTTAAAATTTAGCCGCCAACAATTAGCGATTATCTGCGTGATGTTGTTACGTGGCCCGCAAACCCCAGGTGAACTTAAGACACGTACCAACCGATTGGCCGATTTTGACAATATTCATGAAATAGACGATACATTGAGCAAGTTACAGGATTTAAACGGTCAACAACTAGTGGTCAAACTAGACCGCGAACCAGGCAAACGCGACGCTCGTTATGCTCACCTATTTAGCGGTGATGAGGGATTACAAGTTGCATCACAAGCACTAGAAAACGCCACCAAGGTGCAATCTATACAAGAGCCAACAGCAATAACCCCTCAAGCCTTAGAGCGGATAGCGCACCTTGAACAACAAGTGCTAGAGTTGAGCAACCAAATAGCAGAGCTGAAGGACTTGGTTGAGATATTGAGTGAATAAGTCTATGTTGAAAATAATGTTTATTAAACGAACACTGATGTTTACTTAGGTGTCAGAGCAGCTAAAATCAGTGGTAATTTTTTTTAGCGTTTCAGGGATTATTTGCTACCATGTAAACTTATAAAACATCCTATTTGATGGTAGTTGTATTGTCCTATTTTAATCTTAAGGCCTGTTGTTTGATGTTCTTACTTTGCGCTGTTACTCATGGGGCGAAGGGGGCAGATATTGTGCGCATGAATGATCAAAGTAGCGAGTATAAAATCAGCGTTTTAACCTTGGCGTTAGAAAAAACACAAGCTTTGTATGGTAGCTTTGAGATTAAAGTAGCCGATATTCCCACGACCACTAAACGCGCATTGCTCGAAGTTTCTTCAGGTAAAACCATTAATTTATTTATTGCCGTGACAACCAAAGAATGGGAACAAAAAACTCTCCCAATTCGTATTCCTATTCGCAGAGGTATCCTAAGCTACCGGTTATTAGCAGTTAATAAGAATGCACTTAACAAATTTTCTAAGGTTAAACATATCCAAGATCTTAAGAAATTAGCAGCCGGGGTTAGAGTCGGCTGGGCAACAGCAGATATCTTTAACGCTCAAAATTTCAGTTTGTATCAACTAGAGTCAATCGAAGGCTTATATAATATGCTGGATCGCGAGGCCATTGACTATATTCCAAGAGGTATCAACCAGGTATATAACGATATAGCGATTCGCCAGCCTAATAATTTAATGGTTGAGCCTAATTTAGTTTTATACCTTCCTGCACCTACCTATATCATGGTATCACCCAATGAAAAGCGTTTGGCCGAACGTATCGAACTAGGGTTAGAAAAAATGGTCAGTGATGGCTCTTTAAAAGCCATGTTTTACCGATTTTATGGTGATTTTATTAATCGCACTGATATCAGTTCACGCAGGATCATTAACATCCCCAACCTATCTCAACCACAAACCATACCCTTTGCAAGACCAGAATTATGGTTTCAACACGATCCAGAAAACCAAAATATTCTCAACTAAAGGTGCCAGTATCAACCTGCCTCTATGATCCGTAGCCAGTTTTTCCACACCCCTAACTCAGATAGTGCAATCTTGATACATACCAGTAGTGGTACAGATAATAAAACCCCCACAACACCCCACAACCAGCCACAAATCAATAACCAAAGCATCACAACCAGTGGGTTAATTTGCATGTTCCTACCTAAAACTGTTGGGGTAATGACTTGGGACTCAAACATATTTAACGCTAAGTAAGCACCTACGGGCACCAAAACTGATACATTAACACCGTATTGCACCATACCGGCTAGCGTTAATATCAACACCCCTAATACAGAACCAACGTAGGGAATAAAGTTTAAAATTCCTACAATAACCCCCCATAACAAAGCGTCTTCTAAGCCGATAAAATATAAAACACTCGCGGTTGCTAATCCAAGTCCAGAATTAATAACGCTGACGGTAATAATGTAACGAGACAATTGTGTTTGCGAGACATCCACTAAGTGGATCGCTTTCAAGCGTTTTTCTTCCGTAGGCAGTTCTCTGACAAAGGCGACAAAAAGACTGGGACCAAAAATAAGTAAAAACAATATCAATATAGCGCTGGCTAAAATTTGTGCCAGAAAAATGGGGGCAGCTCCCAGTGTTTCAAGCATTAGTGCCATGCTTCCTTGTTTGATACGCTCGGTCACAGCTTCACTTGTTGTTTCTTTGACTTGTGGTTCAACTTCATCGCTACCAAACCAATCAAAAAAACCCGATTTTTTTAAGGGTTTCGATTTTGCTAACTCATCTTGCTGTTGCTTTTCAAATGCATCACTAAGTGATTCAACTTGTTGCGTGACATGAACAGATATTTTCGGAATAAGCTTGGCCCATTTCTGCGCCGGTTCAATTAATTGAAGACCAATTAAGGTAAAAGGAGCAGCAAGCATGACCAACAATACTATGGATGAAAGGGAGCGTGGAACATACATTCGCTTTAGAATTGTTACTAGTGGGCTCAGTAGCAGAGCGATTATCATCGTTAATACCATGGGAATAATCAATGATTGAGCAAAATACAACGTATAGATAACAGCTAGGAACAAAATCCATTTGATACAAGGAATGTCAGTTAACTTTGAACTACTCTGTGTTTTCTTCTCGTCTTGATGCACATCAATGTTGGACTTTTCCATGCCTTTCCTGAATCTAAAATGAGCTGAGCAAAGCAGCCCAGACAATTAAGCTTGGGCTGCATAAAGTGATATCCTAATTCATTATTTTAGGTTTAAAAAGCAATCTTATTATGCTCTCCCATTTCATTTGATGACAGAGTTGCGCCACTGGATAATTTAATCATTCCGACCACGCTTGGATCAACCGACCAAATTTCAGCTGTATCGAGTTCAAAACGCATCATTTTCAAGGAAGGATCTTCTCTGCCTCCTTCATACCAAGCTTCAACTGGATTAGACCAATACCGAGAAATAACGTCTTGATCTGTTTCTTCGACTAAGTGGCCAGCTATACAGGCAAACATTTCATGATCTTTACTCGCAAATTGCGCCATAGCTTTGCCACCTTCCGCAATTCTGTTGTCCTTAGTAGTGTAAAACCAAAAGTATCCATTTGCCTCTTCGTCTAACTGGGCTCGCATAGGTTCACTGTGCTCAGCATTTTTGTTTAAACCGATCATCACATATGGACTTTTAGCTAAGGCTTTCCACATATTTTCAACTAATTTATTTGACATAATTGACTCCAATTTTAAATAAATATTTATTCTGCACAATTTCCGAACAATTCTGCGTTACCAGTAGTTGTACCTAAGCAGTAAATGTAATTAAGCAGTATTTGTACCAGCTTCAATAAAAATATAACCTCTTGTATTTTATAAATTTTAATAATTAAAAATTGACTGAGTGATTATTTGGAGCATGGAGGAGTGTAAGGTTTTCATTGTAAACTGTAGAAGTGTCACACGGTAATGAATAGTCTTTAACCAGCAGAAAGTTAGGTGAATATTAGCGATCCTGTAGCCTGTTATTCATAAATCGCTATGTCTTTGCGATACACATCGGTATCAATCACAGCCAGCGCCAAAACCAGTGATCCCAATTCTATTTCTGACATATTCATAAGGATGAGTATCAAGCTGATTTTTTATTGCTACACTGTTATTCACTAAGACGAAACACATTGCTAAGTCGAACTATAGGCACAACTATGATTACATTTACAC
>Ga0115567_10000196_pt1 | contig 59547 bp, 61 predicted proteins | sample COGITO_mtgs_1204_2_FD_88679 | JGI IMG/M metagenome (GOLD analysis project Ga0115567, IMG submission 88679) | Pelagic marine microbial communities from North Sea - COGITO_mtgs_120412 | ecosystem: Environmental > Aquatic > Marine > Epipelagic | place: Germany:Helgoland, sampling site Kabeltonne...
GCTGAAGCTACAAAGTCTGCGGCGGCATCAACAGATGATGACGAGGAAGACGAAGGTTAATTTTCTATAGTGTGTAGATAATCAATAATAGAGGCTCTAAGTTCATCAAGATTTAGAGTCTTAGGGTCAAGTTTCTTGGCCCTTATTATATTCACCAAGAAACCAATTATTTCATCGCCAGGGAGCTCTGTTTCTTTCGCAACTTTATCGATCAGGTCAAACCCGGTAGAGTCTTCAGCAGTAGTGGGCATCGTCTTATCCATGTATTAGATCAAATCGCATCACCTTTGTTTTGGTCAACCAGGTTATCCAAACCTGGACTTTCAACGCAGTCTCATTTAAATCTTTGCTAAGGTTTTTAGGAGGATTTATGAAGCTGATGATAAAAATTTTAATAATGTTACTTTTCCCGATTAGTTTATTTGCTAACGATGAAATTAAGAACCCGGATGTTTTTAAGGTTGATGCAGCTAAGAGCTCTGTCAACTGGAGAGGATCTAAGATTGGTGGCGAGCATTCAGGAGTTGTTAGTTTAAAATTCGCACAATTAAAGTTTAAAGAAGGTCTTCTTGCTTCAGGTGAATTTGTTATTGATATGACAAGTTTAAAAAACACTGACATTGAAGAGTTAGAAGACAGAGCTAAACTTGAAGAACATCTGAAGTCTAAAGATTTTTTTGAAACAGCTGAAAACCCTAAAAGCACATTTGATTTTGAAAGCGTTAAAGATATGGGCAATGGTCAATATGCTGTGACCGGAAAGATGACAATTAAAAAGAAAACCAATCAAGAAACGATCGTAACTAAAATTAATATGGATGGGGATAAACTTGTCGCTGTCGCTGATCTGAAAATTGACCGCACAAAATACGGAATTATGTACAAGGCAGGCAAGACTGAAGAAGATGAGTGGTTTTTTACAAAATGGTTTAAAGGCGGCAAAGATAAGCTCATTGATAACACTTTAGAAATCAGGTTGAATATTGTTGCTGAAAAAGAAACACCAACTGAATAGTCTCTAAACCATAGGCCGTTATGTGTAGAACATAACACATGATAAAGAAGTTTATTTTTTTATAAGAATTTATATTTCTTATAAAAGGATTCTTATGACTATTTATAAAAATTATTTTGAGTTGATTGATATTGCGCTAGTTGCAGTTTTGGTTTTTTCAGTAGTGATTGTTTACACAAGATTTGTTGGGCTTAGAAGCTTTGCTAAAATGACAAGTGTAGACTTTGCTACAACCATTGCAGTTGGATCAATGATAGCATCTGTTATTCTCCCACCAAAGTCGTCAATAATAGGCGGGCTTTTTGGAATTTTTATGATCTACCTTTTACAATATGTCACATCGGTTTTAAAGGTGCGTTCTAAGTGGTTTCCTATTGTTATAGAAAACTGCCCGGTCATAGTAATGAAAAATGGCAGTATTGATCATAAAGCTTTGAAAAAGGTGAATATGGCTGAATCAGATTTAATTGCTAAACTGAGAGAAGCTAACGTTTTAAAGTTATCTGAAGTAAAAGCTGTGGTTTTCGAATCAACAGGGGACGTCAGTGTTCTTCATGGGGATGATGAACTAGACGATAAGCTGCTTTCAGACATTTAAACCCACCTTAGCTCAACTGTTTATAAATAAAGACGTGCTAGCCTTAGTGCGGATCCAGATTTGCCTAGACTGGCCTCATTTTTTTGTTTGATAGTCCGATTTTTAGGCATGAAACAAATTAAAAAAATACTCATAATAATTTCTATGGCGTTCTCAATCAATGCAACTGCAAAGGTTGATAAGTTGTCATTAGAAAAAGCTCACGAGCCTGGAGAGCTTTTAATAAAAATCAAAAATGAATCTTTAGATTTCATTAGTCTTTTGACGCGTGACTTGGGTTTGTTAGGAGCTGTTAAATTTAAGAGCCTAAGCACAGAAGGCCTAGGCTTATACAAATTTGCTTTAGATGAAGATTTAGAGGAAATGGCCGAGCAAATACAGAAATATGAAGAAGTCGAGTATGTAGAGCTCAATCACCATCACTATCTACAGGCCACTCCCAATGATTCAAGTTTTAGATATCAATACGGATTACAAAACAGCAGACAGAGTGGTGGGGACATCAGCGCAACCAAAGCATGGTCTGTCACAACAGGCTCAAGAAAAGTTCTTGTTGGTGTCATTGATACAGGAATTGATTATAGACACCCAGATATTGCTCCTAACTACTGGATCAACCCAGGGGAATATGGAAAGGACTCTAGGGGGCGCGACAAAAGAACAAATGGTATTGACGATGATAGAAATGGTTATGTCGATGATTATAGAGGCTGGGATTTCTATTCTAATGATAATGATCCAATGGATAAACACAAGCATGGTACGCATGTAGCTGGAATTATTGGTGCTAAGGGTAACAATCAAAGAGGTGTAGCTGGTGTAAGCTGGTCTGTTTCTTTAGTGGGATTAAAGGTTTTTAGTGACAATGGCCGTTACACAAGGACAGACGTTTTAGTTTCAGCAATTAACTACGCAACTAAAATGGGTATATCGATTACTAACAACAGCTGGGGATCTATTGGCTTTTCTAGATCTATTAGAGATGCAATTAAATCAGCGGGATCTAGAGGGCACCTTTTTGTTGCAGCTGCTGGAAATGCAAAAACTAATAATGATCAAACGCCATTCTATCCAGCTTCATATGGCCTCTCAAATATTATCTCTGTAGGGGCAACAGATTCAAGGGACCGTTTAGCGTCCTTTTCTAACTACGGTTCAAGCAGTGTGGACATTGCAGCACCGGGTAACAACATTTACTCAACGCTTCCAGGTGGGCGTTATGGCTCATTAAGTGGAACGTCTATGGCCGCTCCATTTGTAACGGGAGTTGCAGCACTGATAAAAGCTAAGAGTTCTAGAAGAAGCGCCGCAAGCATTAAAAGTAAAATCTTGAACGGCTCAGACCAGATTAGAAGTTTAGGCGGCCGGATCAACAGTTCAAGGAGACTCAACGCCTACAAAGCTGTTAAATAAATAAATAAATTAATTTTTAGGGGCCCAGTTCTTGGGTTCTCTGTTGGCCATATCATCCTGTTCATAAATTTCGACAGGAGGCGCGGGGCCTAAGTGTCCACTAGAGTTATTTAAGAATCTACCCGTGTGTGGATCCCATCTTAAGGCGACGGTGCCAGTTGGGCCGTTTCTTTGTTTACCAACAATAATTTCAGCAGCACCAGTGGGGTTGTCCTTCTCATAATAGTCTTCTCTAAAGATCATCATGATAACATCGGCATCTTGCTCTATTGATCCTGATTCACGTAAGTCAGAAAGCATAGGACGTTTGTCGCCACGCCCTTCAACACCACGGTTGAGCTGTGCAAGTGCAAGCACTGGAATTTTTAATTCTTTAGCTAAGGCTTTTAAGCCTTTTGAGATTTCTGCAACCTCACGTTCACGAGAATCAAATTTTTGTCTCATGCCCATAAGCTGAAGGTAATCGATCATAATTAAATCTAAACCATGTTTTGATTTAAGTTTTCTAGCTTTAGATCTGATTTCGAATGGACTGATTCCAGTCGTGTCATCAATAAAAAAGTTTGAGTCTGCAATTTTAGCAGCGGTGTTTATAATAAGTGGCCATGATTTTTCGTCGAGCCTTCCAGTTCTAATATTAGAAAGACTCACGCCGGATTCAATACCGATAATTCTCATCATTAAAATTTCTTTAGGCATCTCTACAGAGAAATAAGCCACAGATTTTTTTTCAACGAAAGCTGCGTGACATGCGATGTTTAACGAAAGCGCCGTTTTACCCATGGAAGGTCGTGCTGCAAGAATTGAAAGTTCGCCGGGTTGTAAACCGGAAAGCATTTCATCCAAATCAACAAAACCTGTTGGGACACCGGTTACAGCACCTTGGTTTCCATAAAGCTCTTCCAGTCTTTGTAAACTTAATTTTACTAAATCAGATGAGGCCATCAAATTGCTATCGGGTGCTTTTTGATTTGAAAGAGCAAAAACTTCTGCCTCTGCTTTTTCAAAGTAGGTTTCCACGTCTTCGAATGCGCCCGAGTAACCGTCTTCGACAATGTCAGTTGCAGAGCGAATCATCATTCGAACAAGTGATTTTTCTCTAACGATGTTTGCGTAATCACGGATGTTGCTAATGGTCGGAGTGTTGTCGATGATTTCAGTTAAGTACTGAATTCCGCCAACGGAATTGATTTCGTTATTTGTTTTTAAGTGATTAGAGACAACAACAAGATCTGTGGACTGACCTTTTTGTGTGAGCTCTTTTAATGTGAAGAATATTTTTTTGTGTGCGGGTTTAAAAAAATCGCTGTCTGCTATCAGGTCAGCGATTTCATCCCATGCCTCGGGTGACAACATAAGGCCACCCAATACGGCCTGTTCTGCTTCTAAGCTGTGTGGAGGTATCTTTTCCATTAAATACTTAGAAGTGCTCCAATTAAATTTAGTTAAGTCTTAAGCGACGTGGCTTAATGTTGTAGTTGTCGATTTTCTTTTTAAGAGTGTTTCTGTTAATGCCGAGCATTTGAGCAGTTCTAACTTGGTTGCCGTTATAAGCTTTTAAAGAAAGCTCAATAAGTGGCTTCTCAACTTGCTCCATAACTAAGCTGTATAAACCGTTAAGTTCAACTCTAGTTTCTTTCTGCTGACGGAATAAGATTTCTAACTTGCTCTTAACTAGTTCTTCAAGACTAATTTGAGTTAAGTTAGCAACCAGCATGTCACCAGTATTTGGGTGCTGAGTTTGTTGCTGTTGACCAGTAGTAAATGTTTCGTTTGTTGTTTGCACGGTTTCACCTCATATGCCTTTTGTTGTTGTGGGCCAAATTACTTTATGGAGCTGAATTTGCAACCTTATTTTTTGCCCAGAATTTAATATTTTCTTGGCAAGCCATTCCGTTGAAATCTGCTCATGACAAGGACTAAAGAGTATTTGCGCATTTTGGTACATGTGATGTTTTGCGGCAAAATCGAGCGCCCAGTCAAAATCCTTTTCAGAACAGATTACAAATTTAAATTCAGTGGTCGGATCATCTAAAAAATGTAAGTTTTTCAAGCAAAATGCATCGGGCTCTCCGGAGTCCGGAGTCTTCACATCAATGATCTTAGCCACTTCTGAGGGCACCTGAGCGCAATCTAGGTCTCCAGAGGTCTCAATCGAACAATCATAACCAAGTTCCAAAAGCTGCTCCATGAACCTGATGATGTTTTTTTGCAACAGAGGCTCTCCGCCCGTTAAACAAACTCTTTTACAGGGGAATTCAGAAATTTTTTTTAAAATATCTTCGTTCGAAAGTCTTTTGCCATCGTAATATGCGTATGTCGTGTCGCAGTATGTGCATCTAAGATGACACCCCGAGGTTCTGATAAAAATTGTAGGAAGTCCAAAAAAACTGGATTCGCCTTGAATACTGTAAAAAATTTCATTTATTTTGATCATCTAGGGTGCCAGGTAACATTATACGCGCCAAAACGTCCAGGTTTTCACTCAAAAAACATGTAAAAGTATACATATTTCAATGGTTTAGGGGCTAGAAAAGGCCTGATTTGTTTCACAACAATGGGGCCAAATGAGTAGAATGTTCTAGTGAAAGAAAATAATACTGTACCCCAACGATTGAAGTCTGATTTTTTATCTATTTGTTACCTAGCACTTAGTGGTCTGTTTTCTCTTTCTTTGTTTTCATACAACCCTAAAGACCTTTCTTTTCATTCAAAAGTCTATAATTGGTCTGAGCCCACACAAAACTTTTGCGGTTATTTAGGTTCTTTTTTGTCAGACCTTTTGTATCAGTTTTTTGGTTTAGGCGCCTGGGCAGCTCCCCTTATGTTGTTTTGGCTTTTTTGGTCAAGAATGAATGGCAGACAACCAAACTTTGAGAAAGTTCTTTTCTTTGGTGTTGGTGTTCTTAGCATGTGTTTGGCCATGGGTTTCTTTAAAGACTTTTATCTTTTTGATGGATTGATTTTTGCGGGTGGTGCTTTTGGCAGAAATGTTTTTGATGCTCTTTACCCTTTAGTAAGTCAGGGCGGTTTATTTATAATTGTTGCCATCTCTTTTGCGCTAACAGCTTTGGTATTTTTTGAAAAAAGTTTGAGCGAAATTGAATTTAAAAACATTGATTGGTTTGCTTTAAAAGAAAAATTTAAACGCAAAGAAAAAATTAAAGTGCAAGCAAGTAAACAAAACCTTGTCACTCCATCGAACGGTGGAGTGACGGTAGCCCCCGTCTCAATTTTAAAATCTGTGTTGCCTCTCAAAGAAGAAAAGTTTGAAAGTGAAGAGCTTTTAAGTCTTACAATGCCGATGGTGAAAAGACCTCAAAAAGCAAAAGAGCCCAAGGCCGCCAAAGCTCAAGAATATGATGAAGAGGCTGATTGGGAGCTCCCAGAGCTGGATCTTCTTGGAGACACCCCAGAGGACAACGGTTCAGACTTAAACGATGAAGAAATTCAAGAAAAAGCAAAACTCTTAGTTACAAAACTTGAGCAGTTTAACGTTAAGGGTCAGGTTACAGGAATTAAGACAGGGCCTGCAGTGACTCTCTTTGAATTTAAACCAAACGTTAACGTTAAGATTTCAAAAATCACCGAGCTCGCTGATGACTTGTCTTTGGCGCTGTCTTCAAAATCAGTAAGGATCATTGCTCCAATCCCGGGTCGTGACGTTGTCGGTATAGAGACATCAAATTCAAATCAGGGAACTGTTTACTTAAAAGATATTTTAAGCACCGACGATTTTTGGGATGAAGACTTTAAAATTCCTTTGGCTCTTGGAAAAAGAGCTGATGGAAACCCAATGGTTGTGGACTTAAGAAAAATGCCACATTTACTAGTTGCTGGATCAACTGGTTCAGGTAAATCGGTTTTTGTTGTCTCAACAATCACGAGTTTACTTATGCGTTACTCTCCCGAAGATTTAAAGCTCATCATGGTCGATCCTAAGCAGGTTGATTTGGCAGCCTTCGAAGACCTTCCACACTTGATGCTTCCAATCATTAAAGAGCCTAAAAAAGCCATCTCGTCTTTGCGTTGGGCCATTAGAGAAATGGACAAACGTTATAGATCAATGGCTGAGTTTGGGGCCAGGGATTTAGAAGGCTACAACGGAATTGTCGAAGAACTGACTGATGAAGAGTACCAAAACTGCGAAGAAAAAAATGAGATTTTAGAAGAGAAAGGTTTGAAGAGTAAGACTTTTTACTTTGAAAAACTTCCTTACATAGTGATCATCGTAGAAGAGTTTGGTGATTTGATGGCAGTCGACAAATCTAATGTAGAAGCTGCAGTTGTAAGGCTTGCTCAAATGGCGAGAGCCTGCGGAATACATTTGATTTTAGCTATGCAGTCTCCAAGAAAAGATGTTGTGACAGGTTTGATCAAAACAAACATACCGGGCCGAATCAGTTTTAAAGTGGCCAGTAAAATGGACTCAAGAATTATATTAGATGAGGCGGGTGGTGAAAGACTGCTTGCAAGAGGAGACATGCTCTTCTTATCTCCGGGCGTTTCTAAACCACTAAGAGCACATGGTTCGTGGGCTCCTGAAGAGGTGATTGAGGCGGTTGTGAACCACTGGAAAGGCCAGGGCGAACCAGATTATTTAAGTGAGTTAAGTGGTGACGATGATGAAGAGGGCGCTGGCGGCGGAATGTCGTACGAACAAGAAGAGCAACTTGATGACAGATATGACGAGGTTCTAGCTTTTGTTTCTACTCAAAAAACAGTGAGTGCTTCACTCCTGCAGCGCAGATTTAGACTTGGTTACCCAAGAGCTGCAAGATTGGTTGAAGACATGGAAGCCCAAGGTGTTATTGGCCCTGCTCAGGGAAGTAAGCCAAGACAGGTTTTGATAGGCACTTTTGAAGATGGGCAGGTTGAGTCTTAGGTTGGTGGTGTTAAATAAAAAGGCTCATTGAGTTAATGAGCCTTTTTATTTTTTAATAGGGGAAAGTGAGAAGAAGATGCATGGTAATCGTCAAGAAGGCTTTTCTTACTTTTAGTTTTATGTAATCTGTCTTTGACCGTGATAGCATATCGATAGGAGTAATAATCACTCTTGTTTCAGCGGCATAACCATTCATAGCATTGAATGGTCACTCAGTATTTTCACAAAGCGTTGGTAATAATGGAAGGTACACAAACAACGTACAAGCGATCCCAGCGGCGAGCTTCACCAAGATCTCCCGTACTACCATTCAGAATATGCGCGTATTTGTCGTTGAACGAGAAAACTGAAGACGACCAATAGTAGCTACGAAGTGAATCATCGGGCTGAAAGCCTAAAGCGTAAAAATAAACCTTTTCTTCTTGACCGTAAGAGTTGATATATTCAATAGGATTTGACTTACCTCTAAGATCAGAATTTATTTGGCTTTCATCCAGAATCCCTACCGCGCCCCTCGATCGTGAGAACTCAGCAAGCTCACGAATTGTTGGCAGCCGCCCTTTACCAGCTTGCTCACAGATATCTGGTTTGTCTTTAAGCTTCGTCGTACGATTTATACCATTGGCAGTGTAATGATCTACTAAGAAAAGGTAACCAGCTTGATCTCGGAGTACTTCGATGGTTTTTGCTTGGCTGAACGAAACTCCTGTAAAAAAAGCAAACAAAATGACAAATATAGTCTTCATTAATTACTCCTAGCGGCTACACTGCCATTAAACCCTCATACACCTAAGAACTTTGCAAATACAGGACCATTTCTTAGTAGTTCACATTAGCTCAATATTAAAACCAAAGGTCTAACGAGCAACATACCGCACTTAAGCACATTGGAGCTGACAAGCCTTTAGTTCAGGGCTCTTTATTGTCGCCCCAATTGTCGCACTCAAGTAAAAATAATTGTAAGTAGCGCCAATTATCTTGGAACTCATGCATAAGGCTCCAAACCCAGGTTTTACTTGCCAAATTCGGCTATAAACTGTCTTTTAGACGATATGAAAAGAGCTGATATTTTTGTCTTACTTAACATATTTGTAGCTGCTGGCTGCGGGGTCAAAGGCGCTCCCATGCCTAGGCGGGATGAGGTTTTTATTGAAAAAACCTTGATTCAATCAGATGAAGAAACCGCTAAAAATGAAAGTGACGAAGATAAAGAAAAAGTTAAAAACAAAACTAAGAGTCGAGACAAAAATGGAGTGACCATTTTACCGCAAAAGGATCCAAGATGAGTGTTAGAGGTGGTTTGATCACGGCTTTGATTACGCCGTTTAACGATGATTTTTCAATAGACTTTGGCTCTTTAGAAAAACTTGTAGAACAGCAGGTTTCAGGTGGAGTTGAAGGTTTTGTCATTTCGGGAACTACAGCAGAGAGTCCAAATCTTTCAGCTGAAGAGGTCGAGTCTATTTTTAAAGCTGTAAAAGAGCTCGTGCCCAAAGATTTCCAATTGATTTTGGGTGCGGGCAGCAACTCAACTGCTGGAACTGTTGACCGTATTTTAAGACTAGAGGCCCTGGACCCAGATGGTTTTTTAATTGTTGTTCCCTATTACAACAAACCTACTCAAGCCGGCATGGTTGCACACTTTAAAGCGGTTGCTGCAGCAACGGATAGAGACATCATACTTTATGATGTGCCGGGCAGAACAACTGTTGAAATGTCTGTGGACACAGTTGTCGAACTTTCAGCGGTTTCTAATATTGTTGGGATAAAAGATGCCACTGGAAATTTAGAAAAAGCTAAACTGTGGAAAGATGCTGTTGGTCCCAACTTCTTACTTTTTTCTGGAGATGACGACACAACAGTCGATTTTGTTAAGCTTGGTGGACATGGTGCCATATCAGTTTTGTCCCACGTGGTCCCCAAAGAATTTAAGGCGGCTATGAAAACTGGTGAAGGTTTTGAGCGTTTAGCTTACTTATGCACTTTGCTTTTTTCTGAACCAAATCCAACAGCAGTTAAAAAAGCGCTGAAGATCATGGAGGTTATCAAAGATGACCAACTAAGACTTCCGCTTTTAAGAATGACAGGCGAAGGTTCGGAAAAATTAATAACTGAAATGAAAAAGGCTGGCTTATGCTAAAGGTTGCTGTTTCTGGTGCAACAGGGCGCATGGGCAAAGAGGTCATTAAAGTTATTAATGATCAGGCTGACCGCTTTGTTCTTAAGGGTGAGTCTTCAAGATCAGAAGGCGGTGTAAAAACTTTGGACGCTTCTAGAATTGATGCTGTAGTTGATTTCTCACTTCCAGACTCTTTCAGTGAAGTTTTTGACTGGTGTTCTAAATACAATAAGCCTTTGGTTTCGGGAACGACGGGTTTTGATTTGGATCTTTATAAATCTAAGTCTTTAAGCTTTCCTTTTATGCATTCAGGAAATTTTAGCATGGGTGTTGCAGCTTTAATCGAGAGCCTTAAAAATTTTAAAAAAATGGATAAGGATCTAAACATTTGGATTGAGGATATTCATCACATTCATAAGCTAGATGCGCCGAGCGGAACAGCAGTTAAAATCGAAGATGAAATAAAAAACTCCTTTGAGTCTTTAAAACCGAGTGGAGTCAGGATTGAATCTGTTCGTGAAGGAGAGGTTTTTGGTGTTCACAGAGTGCACATTGAAAGCTCAAATGAGCAGATTGTTTTGGAGCACAAAGCACTCAATAGAGGCGTTTTTGCTGCTGGAGCAATGAATGCCCTTGAGTGGCTTGCTGGACAAAAGCCTGGAGTTTATAAGTTCGAAGACTACTTAAATTTTTAAATAATTTGTACTACTAGGAGATTATATGAAGTTCTTTATAGACAGCAGTGACATCGAAGAGATCAAGCAGGCCGCAGAATATGGCTGGGTTGATGGTGTAACTACAAATCCGAGTTTAGTGGCAAAGTCTGGCAAAGACTTTAAAAGCCTTATTGCTGAAATCTGTGACTTTGTTGAAGGCCCTGTTTCAGCTGAAGTTTTGGCAATAGATGCAGAGGGAATGAAAAAAGAAGGTGATGAGCTGGCAAAAATTGCTAAAAATGTAGTCATCAAACTGCCTCTAACAACAGAAGGCTTAAAAGCGACTAAGTACTTCTCTGATAAAGGCGTGCAAACAAATGTGACACTTTGCTTTCAGCCAATTCAGGCACTTTTGGCAGCTAAAGCAGGAGCCACAATGGTCTCCCCATTTGTTGGTCGACTGGATGACATTGGGCGCTCTGGAATGGAAATGATTAGTGAAATCCGACAAATTTTTGACAACTATGGTTACGAGACGGAAATACTGGCTGCGAGTATTAGACACCCTATGCACATTCTTGAGGCTGCACTAATTGGTGCAGACATTGCAACGATGCCCTTAAAAACGATTAACCAATTGGTTAGGCACCCACTTACCGATTCTGGCTTAGCTCAGTTTGTTAAAGACGGAGCTGCGCTTAAAGTATGATTAGTCGACTCTTCAAAGTTACACTTTTAGTATGGATACTCACGCTGAACTCTTGTGTGAGTGCTGTTACAAGCAGACTCATCAATCTTGACTACTCACTTATTGTGATTCAACAAGGAATTAAAAAAGCTTTTCCCGTTGAGTTTAAGAATGTGACTAGAGATGGCCGTCTGTTTGAAAGTTTTCCTTTTGTGCGAAGCGGCACCAGGTTAGTGCTCTCTTCGGTAGAGAAAGAAAGGGGTCGGGCGATAATTGAGATTAGGGGTACGAGTCGACCATACACGATTGAAGTCACTGTTGAAATTGAAGAGGCAACGAATCCAAATTCTGTGCAAAAAGATTTTAAAGTTGTTGGTTATGACGATGTGGTAGCCAAAATATTTTTGGCTAGGCTAAAGGCCTACCTCCAGAAGTCTAAGAAAAGAGGCAACGTTCTTGACGATTTCAGAGTATACTAATTAGAATAGTCACTATATGCGTGGATACCCTTTTGCTATTTTTTGTACTGCTGCCGCCGCTCTTCTGATTTCCCCAACGGGATTAACAGAAAGCCAACGTGTTTATTTAAGTGTTGGTAAAATTAAAGCAAATAGAATGTCGCCAGCATTTTCTGCAATCGAAGATGCTTTCTTATTAAAAGATTTCGAAAAAGAATCTCAAACTGCACCGCCCAAACAATTAAAAAAAATAAATCTAAAGGGCTTGAAAGTCTCCTCAGCTTCAAAGGTGCGCAAGGTTGCATTGTTGGGTGAGCGAATAGAGGTAGAGCATTTTACAAACAGGTTTATTACTAAGTTAGACACGCAAAAACGAAGACAGGTTCGCCCGGTCGATTTTTCTAAAAACGTTGTGGCTTCTGATGACTTAGGTTCAAAATTTGTTGTGAAAAATCTAAGTGCAGCTTCTTCAGATTATGACTTGGTGGCTGCAGCCGCCCCTAAACAGTCATTGTCTCAGCCATTAAGTGTTGAAAGCGTTGAGCGAGTAGAACTTCCAAGTGGTGTTGTGCTATCAAGACCAATTAGTGAAAGTGATATAAGTAAGGTTGCGAAAGTGGCTAAACCAAGAGTTTCAAAATCACTAGCTGCGTCTTCTATATCTTACAGTTCTAATTCAGAAGTTTTAAAAGGTAGAGTTGAACTTGATGGTGGTGATGTTTCTTATGACCGCGGCGGTTATGTCTATTATATAGAAAGAAAGTTAGATGGGCGGGTTTACGAATCTGGAACTCTGTCTGCAGTTGATGAAAACTTTAAAATTGAAGTGGCTGAACGTCTTGGGGTCCTAAGTGTTGAGCTTAGATCACTCAAAGGTGAAGTCTTAGCTTATGGTGAAAATTTATTAGCACCAATCGATAGCGGTAAAGACAGTTCGGTTACACTGTACCCAAGTGAAGATTTATTCTCTGGCCGTGTACTAGAAGAGGCTTTATCAAAAGGTGGAGTTGAAATCGCTGCAACTAAAGCTTCACAAATAGTCAGTGGAGTTGACGGGGATCTTTTGGCTGATAGAAAGGGCTACTTTAATGAAAGCCTGTTTGAGAAAGGCTCGTCATTTGTTGTAGAAACCAAGGCAAAAGATAGATGGTCACAGGTGAGTATTGGAGTATCAGGTAAGCCACATTATTCAAGGCTTCTTAAAAAAACAGTTTTTAACCTTCTCTCTCAAACCGCGGACCCTTTTGGTGAAGAAGTTGAAATTCAAACTGTTCTAATGGGTGAGGTGACGCAACTGGGGCTGGCTCAAAGAGAAGTTGAAATACGCATTTATGATCAAGAGCATCAAAGGCCTCTATATTTCAATCAGGAATCTAATGTTGATCATAAAATTTTTAGAACCAGCACAAGTGGTAAGTTTGCTTTTATCAATCTTGCAAGTGGTGGCTACTTAGTTCAAGCCTATAGAGGTGAGACCCTTCTTGCTCAAAAATGGTTTATAGTAAAAGAAGGCAGAGTTTCAAAAGGCCAAATTGAGCTCAACGCTAAAACAGCGGTTGTGGCGTCAGCAGAGATCTTTCCACCAAGGTTTAAAACTGAAGAGAACTTAACTTTTGAAGAGCTCGGAAACGATATTAAGTTTGAGCTTAGTCAAACCAGAGAATCTAAAGTGGATTTAAAATCAAATCCAGAAGTAACCGTTTTTGAGTCACAACCATCTGAAGCTTTTTCTAGGCACACGTATGTTACGCCATCAAAATTACTTAAAAAAAGATTTACAGTAGTTCACAAACCATGGCTTGAAGACTTTTTAAATGCGAGAAGGTCAAATGCAAACAGAGCGCTAGGAATGGTAGTGGGGTTTGTAGAAAATGAAGATTTCAAAATTGTAAAGCCAGCCACAACTTCTCTAAGTTCTAGTTCAATGGTTTATTATTTTGATAAAAATGGAGACTCAATTGAAGTGGGTGTAGCCGGTGGTGGATTTATAATAACTGATGTTAAGTCTGGAGTGCAGACAACAGTTGTTTCACTAAGAAGAAAAGAAGTTTTTTTGAACAAGGTTTTGATTGTTAAGCCCTATTCAATTTCTATCTTTTAATTTTTATTAATCAATTTATTTTTAGCTTTGTTTATCATTTCTTGCTCGCCAATCTTATAGGTGTCTACTTCTGACAGTTGATGACCTTGGTGATCGGTGCCCTCAACAACTGCAACTATATAAGCGTATTCAGAAAGGTCATTAGGCAGGCTTAGCTCTACTTTGTGTTCTTTAAGAGCATCAAAAACTTCAATCAGCTTTTTTGATTTGTCTTTTTTTAGATAAATTTTAAGACTTAGATTTTTTGCTTCTGGGCCCGACTTTACTTCCACTACTGTTTGCGACAAAAAAGAAACTGACACAGGTCTTTTAAGTTTGTTGGTGTGCATTGCCTGTGTGTGACTTGGTGTTTGTTGCGAACACCCACCAAAAATCAGTAAGCATGATATAAAGCTACAAAGATTTTTTAACATTAGAAGCCTCCTTTGCAGTAACCACTAAAAAAGTAGTTAGATTCTGCGGGATCTGAGTTGCTGGAGCTCGCTCTTGTTTCAATGACAATCATGATCAGGTATGTTCCAGGCTCAAGGCTAACATTTGTTCCACTAGTGAAAGGTCCAGTATATGTTGAGGCTTCAAGGTTCGTGTACCCATTGGGCAAGACATACATTTGCAAGCTTCCATTCAAATTTGTAGCTGTGTTTGCACCCATCGCTAAATTGATAATCTGATTTGGTCCATTAGGAACGGTGAGCTTATAGTGATCAACATTGGCCACAGGCTGGTTGTCTTTTAAAACACCAGAAACTAAATACTGTCTGGGGCCGGTGACCATTTTGAAACTGTCCGTGCCAGCACACTGTTCGATGGTCTGAGCATATCTCGTAAGATGTGTGATTTTGTTCCAATTGAGTTCGTTTGATCCGGGAGCTGTTATAAAAATAGATCTGTAGGGAAAAGCAAATTTTGATTCATAAAGCAGGCTGCCCCAAGAGGCATCCATTGGACTTAAGGCGTCTATAATTTCAAGAGCGAGGCCTGTAGATGCAAAATGTGCAGCTTCATTGTTAAAACTAGCGGCACTCGAAGGGTTCGTAAAAGCCTGCCAAAACAGTGGAAAACGGTTGATCACTGTGTCGAAATTTTCAGGAGCCTCTTCATTGTCTTCATTGTCAAAAATATCCCAGAGCAGTCTTGCAACGGCAAACTCCCTGAATTCACCTTCGCCATCTTCAACCGGAATGTCTGTCACAGCTTCTTCAATGGAGTATTTTACATAAAAGCCGGTGTCACCATCAGAGTTTCCTCTAGTGTCAAAAACTGTTGGAATGCCTGTGACCAAAGCTTGAAAAAATTGGGCGGCGCCTTCAGACCAAGCAAGTCGGGGGTCTAAAACCTCATTCCCTGAATGAGGTCCCCCGGGGCTGTGCGAAACTGATATAGCGGTTTCTAAAAAATGGAAGTACTCATGAAGAATGATAGAATTGTCGAAATGATCGGTGTCTGCAAAATCGACATCTCCATTTTGTCCTCCAAGAATAAAAAGCTTTCTTTGTGGTTTTGAAAAAAAAGAAAGACCTGAATCTGTTCCTATATACACACCAGGGTTGAAGCCTTCTTCCCAGTAAATATCAACTTTGGGAATAGTTTCTGGAGCGCGCCCTACAGGTGCAATCAATAGTTCTTTCAACCTATCCATAGCATTGTGAATTTGATCTAAAATGTTAAAGGCCCCCCCCCGTAAATCTTTATCTGCGAGTGCGAGAAGTGAAACATTAGATTTATTAGAATTGGCAGTGAAAAAGTACTGCAGTTTATAAAGCTCATTGGTTTCTGGAGCTCTAAAAACACTAGCTCTATTAAAATTATTGTTAGATCTTGAGTATAAATTTAGAGTTAATGCTTTTTCATTTCTAGGGACTTCAACCGTAAAAAACCCGGCTCCATCTGTCTCAGCACACTGTAATATGTTGCCTAAAGCATCAACGACTTCAATTTGCGCGTTTCTAATCGGTCTTGGTGTTTCAGCCACATCTTTTAATCCACGCTCACCTAACTCAATGCTGATCTCTCTATATTGATACTCAGCTTTTCCTGAAACGGTATATAATGAGCTGTAGGTCTGAGGACTGCTGCAATATTCTCTTTCAGCGGGACTTTCTTGGTTAACAGTCCAGGTTCTTGAAGAAATACTCGATGCGACTGAAGAAGTTTTAACGGCGCCACAACTAAGCAAGAATGAGCAAAGCCATATAACAAACGTTAATTTAAAGGTCCAATTCATACTTTATTTTCGGCTCTATCTGGGATTGTCATTAGGGTGATTGGCGTACTAATATGAGACGGGGGCTCTAAATATGCGCATTAAAGGCAAAAATACAGACTTTGTTCATAGAGACGAGCGTTACCATATTCAAACTGAAAGCTGGGCTCCAGAAGAAGAGGCTTTGGTTAGCCAAATTTTTAAATCTGGGAAACTAGTTTTAAAGAAAAAACATAAGGTTTTAGGCGCTATTCAAAATCTGACAGACCTAGATATTGAGAGAGCACATAATGCGGCCATTGAAGAGTTTAAAGGTCTTCTTTTCTGATAAAACAAATGGAGATTAAAGAGTGAAAAAAATTGTAATATTTATTGCTGGCGTTTTTGTCGGAGGACTGCTGTTTTCTTCAGTGCCGGGCTTTTCAAAAGGACGTTACGACAAACTTAGAGTCTACACCCAAGTGTTCAATTTAGTTGAAGAGCATTTTGTAGAAAAACTTCAAGTTGAAAAATTAGTGACCTCATCAATAAGAGGCCTCTTGGGAACCCTGGACCCATACTCTGGTTATTTAACTAAAAAAAGATACAAGAAGTTTAAACGTGAGACCGATGGCGATTTTAACGGAGTGGGTTTTGAATTGGCTTTGAAAAAAAGAAGTCTTTTGGTGGTGAGTATTGTTGAGGATTCACCGGCCTGGACAGCAGGAATACTTCCGGGTGACAGAATTGTGAAAATAAATGGAAAGACTTTAAAGGCTTTGGACTTTGCCCAGGCAACTGAAGCTTTTGCAAAAGCGGGCAGAAAAAAAATTGAGCTTACAGTGATGAGGGCAGGCGAAGACAGTCCTCTCAAGTTTAAAGTTCGTAAAAAGAAAATGAAAATTGCACCCGTTCGAAAGGTCATGAACGAAGATGGAATCTTGGTGGTTAGAATAACAAGTTTTTCAAACAACACAGCGAATGTTTTAAAGAACATTCTTGAAGAAGAAGATTTTAAAAAAATAGTTTTAGACTTGCGCAACAATCCTGGAGGACTGTTGAACGAGGCGATTGATGTAGTGGACTTTTTTGTAAAAAAAGGAAAGATAGTCATCACTAAATCTAGAAACCCAAATGATGAAATTAATTTTGCAAATGAAGAGGGTACGCTTTTCCCTAAGGTTCCACTCTTTGTATTGGTGGATGGTGCAAGCGCAAGTGCTAGTGAAATTGTTGCAAGCTCGCTCAGAGACCTTGGAAGAGCAAAAGTTCTTGGCCTTAAGACTTACGGAAAAGGATCCGTTCAATCTGTTATACCTCTTCCCGAGGGGCAGGGTGGTGTAAAACTCACTATAGCCAGATACTTTACGGCTTCTGAAAAAATGATCGATAAAAAGGGTGTTGAGCCAGACTATAAGTACCCTAAAGATGAAAGTATTTTCCCAGTAAAAGACACGGCTAAAGATAAGGGCTTGATTTGGACACTTAAAAAAATTCGCTCGATTTAGTCCGTTCAGACTCTGTTTAAAAACTTTACACTTCACTATTGTGTTTGCAGTGGTTGGCATCAACTATCAATCGAGATTGTGGTTGATAGGATGTGACAAAATTCGTCCCCTTGGCACATTTAGTGCTTCTTGAGACTTATGAAAACCTTGACCAACAGTTTGTTAGTACAGCTGAGTGTAGTTCTACTGCTTTCACAGGCCAATAGCGCCCAGGCACTTCAATGTCATTCCTTCACTGGTGTAGACATAGGGCCAGCTAAGCCAATACATTTAAAAGTGCAAAGAAGAGCGGAAAAATTTGCTAAAAAGAGGCAAAAATCTAAATCTGTATTAGAAATAAGAAAATTATTTTATAAGGCCATGACGCAACTGTTGCTAAAAAGAAACCTTGGCACAAATAGAGTTTCTGAAGAGTCAACGCGTGATGTATATAATGAGACAGTCACTAAAGTTCGAGCCCTATTGGGCCAGACATTAATCACTGATATTGAAATCACAAAATTAAGTGACGAGATAAAAAAAGACCATATTCAATTAAAAGAATTTCTAAACAGCAAAGACAAAGTTCAAGAAGAAATAGATTTTCTAAAGACTGAGCTGGCATATTTAGGTGACCATGGCCCCGGTGCGGAGAGTCGAAGTGTTCTGCTTAGTGAAAGCGATAAAAAAGCGCTTAGCAAAAGCAAAGAGTCGAAGCGTGTGGCGCTTGAACTTATGCAGAAAGACAGCCTTGCGTTAGACGAAAAGCATGAGTCGCAGAAAAACATAATTGAAACCAAGAAAGAAAAGCTCGATGAAAGAAGACGTCTTAAAAATGAACTGAGTAAAAATCTCATAGCTGATATAAGAATTTACAAAGAACTTCCAGGCCGCACACAGGAACTTATTGATAAAATCATAATTAGAGGTCAAAGAATAAGTATCTTAGAAAAGGTCAGCAGCTTAACACTTACTAATGTACTTCTTCCTGAATTTTCTGAAGGTAAAACAATTTTAAAAACTGCTAAATATGATGCGACTAGAGCTAGAGAAGAAATAGCATTCTTGAAAAAACAAATCCAAGAAAGACTATTGAAAAAACAAATTAGAAGACTTCTTGACGAGCAGGCCGGGGTCCATAAAAGACTTGTTATTTATAAAGATTATTTTTTAGACGCTCAATCAAATGGCCCGGAATCTTTTGGGCTCCCTAAGCAAAAATTATTAAGCTCTATACTAAGTGCACTCGATAACATCGAAAACTTGCCTGGCTACAAAGCTCTTCAGGGTTTTGAAAGAAAAATTTTTCTAGAAGAGTTTACAGAGGCTTTCAATTTTGCAAAAGATGGAAAAAATCCTAAAACTATTGTTCTTCAAAAGCTTTCAGAACAGGGCGGCGCTGTGATGTCAGACTTTCAAGAGGGCATCGGAGCAGTCAAAAATTCTGTTTTTAAAAAGGTGCGCACAGCTATAAGTGCTTTGATAATCTCCGCGGCGGCTTCTGGAGGGTTAAATGTAGCGCTTCCCGATGGAACCGGCAGTGTATTGAATGGGACAATTGATAGTGGAGTTTCGGTGGTATCAGATACAACCTCCCTGGCACTTTTTAAATTAGATGGTGTTTTGGGCTTCAAATCTACGGCAACAAAATTAGCTAGTGTGCCAGGACATGAAAGATCAGCATGGTTAAATCACTTAGTTGATCAAAATGGGATTGATGTCACCAGCCAAGAGGGCGCGTCTGTCTTAAGAGCAATCATCGACGAAGCTCGAATAATTGATTTGGGTGAAGCAGAGGCGGCAGCAGAAAAGACTGAAATCGAAGCTGAAAAAAACCGCGCGATCGAAGAGCTTTTAGAAGAATCGGAATAGTTTTCTTTAGTAAATTTTATGAAAAAAAAGCCCGCTAAGATGAGTAGGCTTCGGTGTCTAGGTTAACGCTCTGTTTCTAGAAACAGGAGCTGGCACCCTAAGAAATAGTAGCTTTGTCCTTTAAAAACTTAACAACATTTTCTTCCATGATCTTGAATTCAAGCTCACGTTGCTTTTCAGGTCCACCATAATAAGATTTTATTTTTTCCATATCAATACCGGTCTTAGTCGAAAGATCTGCGTAATACTCTTTTAGGTTTTCCTCATCCGGGTACAAGTTTTCTTTAGAAGCTAAGGCTTCTACTAAAAACGAAACCTTTACACTTTTCTCAGCATTGTTGCGGTAATCGCCCTCCCATTTTTTATGGTAGTCATCAATGCCGCCTTGATTCATTCCTTGCTGAGCAAGTCTTTGTGAAGTTGAGCTTTTAAAGTTTTCAGCTTGTTGGGTTATGATGCTTTCAGGAACCTCGACTGTGTGCAAATCTGCAAATGCGTTCAAAAGGTCATCTGACAGTTTCTGTTTCAAAGATTCTTCTTTCTTTTCCATGAGGTCTTCACGCACCTGCTTTTTGAAGGCGGCCATATCCTCAAGCCCAGAAGCTTCTTTAGCGAAAGCATCGTTTAGTTCTGGAAAGTCTTTTTTGTTTATAGAGTTGAGTTTAACTTTAAAATCAACAGGTTTTCCAGCAAGCTCAGACTGAAAATATTCGGTTGGAAAGTGGAGAGAGAGAGTTTTTTCACCTCCGACCTTCATACCTTCAATTCCTTCTTCAAAACCTTTGATCAAACTGTTTCCACCGAGTTCTAATAAAAAATCTTTAGCCGAGCCGTTATCAACAGGTTTTTTAGCTTTAGGTAAGTAACCTTCAAAATCAATTTTTACCCAATCTTTCATTTGAGCTGGGCGGTCTTCAAGAACAGGGTTCACCTCTGCTTTAGATTCTCTAGCTTTTTGAATCACCATATCAATGTCTTCGTCTTTAATTTCAGCCTTCTCTTTTTTAACTTTAAGCTTTGAAAGGTCTTTAAGTTCAATCTCTGGCTTCACTTCAAACTCGGCTGTAAAAGAAAAGCCGCCGCTGTTTTCTTTAGGGCTTTCATCAACATCAATTTTAGGCATCGCAATTGGAGTCAGCTTGTGCTCTTCAAGTGCGTTAAAGTAATTGTCATTAACTAGGCTCTCAAGCACAGTTTGAGAAACTTTGCTGCCATATGCAGCTTTAATCTGATCCATTGGCGCCTTGCCTTTACGAAAGCCTTTAAGCTCTACAGACCTCTGGACCTTAACGAATTCTTTTTCAAGAGCGTTGGTCACCTCAGATTTGTCTAGCTCGACCTTGATAACTCTCTTAAGGCCTTTATTTTCAATTATTTCTGATTTCATCAAACATCCTTTTTTTCATGTATATCAGGGGTATAAGAAATATCATTGATAGGTGCAACCATTTAGAGCATTAAAAGAAGTGTTATTTTTCTTTTTGTGAAAACTAGGATAATTTAAAGCACTATGGCGCTATATTTTTTATCTGGTAAAGGTGGTGTTGGTAAAACTCACCTTTCTACAAGTTTATCGATGCACCTGGCAAAAGCCGGGAGAAAAACTCTACTAGTAGAGTTTTCAAAATTTGCTCAATTTTCGGAGTATTTTACTGCTGAAGTTGGTTTTGAACCCTTTAAACTAAAAGAGAATCTCCACGTGTCCTCTTGGACCGGTTTGGACTGCTTAGACGAATACGCAGCCAAGATCCTTAGGTCAAAACATGCCGCGAATCTTTTTTTCAAAGTTCCTCTTATGAGAAAGCTTTCTAAAGTGGCTCCCGGCCTAAAAGAGGTAGCGGTGCTTGGGAAAATCACATCAGATTATAGAGAGAGTGAGTTTGAGACTTACTTTGATGACATTGTCTTCGATTGCCCTGCCTCAGGACATTTTTTATCCATGATGAGGGTTCCAGAAAGTCTACGCTTAACAGTTGGAGCTGGCCCTATGATGAGACAATGCGAAAGTATTATGGCTGCAGTCATGTCCCATCCCGAGGTTTACTTTGCACTCATTGAAGACGGTGCTCGCTTTGCAGAAATTGAATTGAAGGAAACTAAAGCTGATCTTAAGAAAATTCTGGGAGAAAAAAAAATCACCACTATAAAGAACAAGTCGGAGGCTTTTCCTGACAGCCCTTCAATGTCTTGGTTAAGCTCCGCAGAGAAAATGTCTGATTGTTGGGTAGGTTTTAAATGGAAGTAGATAAACTTAAAAGAACTCATTTCTTTATTGGAACTGGGGGCGTAGGCAAAACCACTCTAGCTTCTATCTTCGCAATGAAGCTGGCTAAAGAAAACCCTGAGTCTAAAATCAAACTTGTAACAATTGACCCCTCTAATAGATTGAGATCTTTCTTTAATATCGATGATAATAAAAATGAGATTCAAGTGGACAACCTTCAGGTTAATTTAAATGACAGGTCGGCACTTCTAAAAGACTTCGTGATTAGGGCCGCTAAAAGAAAAAAAGTTGACCCTGAACTTATTTTTTCTAATAAGCTTTTTTCAACTTTGATGGACGGACTAGCTGTTTCGCAAGAGTTTTCATCTTTATATGAACTTTGTTCGAGCCACAAATCAGGAAAGTTTGATTTTGTGGTCATAGACACCCCGCCTCTTCAAAACACCTCAGATTTTTTAAAAAGTTCCGAAATTTTAGAAGATTTCTTTTCTTCAACACTTGCTAAATTTTTTCTATCACAAGATAAACAAGGCCTTCTTTTTAAAGTTGTAAACTCGGCAAGAAGAACTAGTTTAAAAGTGCTAGCAAGCCTTACTGGTTCAGACTTTGTGGACGAGCTAGCCTATTTCTTCAAAGTTGTTGAGGTTTTAAGAATAGACCTTCTTAAAATTCTCAACTTATCACAAGACATACTTAAAAACGAAGCGAGTGTGTATACAGTTTGCAATGCAAATGAGCTTTCTTTGTGTGGTCTGCGTGTTGCTTTGAAAAACCTTTCAACAAATGAACTAAATCTCGAAAAGTGTATCATAAACCAATTCGACCCAGCTAAAGTTAACATCAGAACGCAGGGAAAAATTAATGATCTTAAAAAAACTTTTCCCGATCTTGAATATGTACAGGTTCCCTATTTGAAAAATGAGCTTAGCGAGTACAAAGATTTAGTAAAGTGTTTGGACGATGTTAAATTTGAATGAACAGATATTGAGTGCACATCCAAGATCTTTGTTTGAAGGCTTTGCTATTTTGACCAGTGGCTTTGAGCATTCATTTAAAAATAAAAAGCTTTTTTTTCTGGCGTTCTCTCCAGTTCTTATCACCATAATTTGTTTGTTTTTGTTCTATTTTCCTTTGTTCACTTTGGTTTTAACTCTTTTGGAACAGAAGCTGATTTCATCAGAAAGTTTTGGATTCTGGGGAGGGGGACTGCTTTTGTGGCTTGTAAACGTTTTAGTCAAAATCTTGGCAGCAGTGTTTTCATTTATTGTTTTTTATATTTTGCTTCAAATTGTCTACATACCTTTTTGCTCTCTTCTAGCCGAAATGATTTTGCGTCAAAGAGGGATCTTAGAGGTTAAGGGTTTGTCTGGAATGCTGTCATACAATTTGTCGATGCTTAGGGTCGGCTTGTTAAAAGCAGTTCTGCTTGTTTTTGTAGGACTTGTCTTATTTGCAAGCTCTTTCCTGCCTTTCCTGTCTTTCCTGCCTTTTTATTTTGCGCTTTTGGTCTTTGCATATGATAGTTTTGATTATGGTTTAGAACTTTATGGATGTAATTTGAACCAAAGGTCGACTTTTTTTAAGAAAGAGTTTTTTATGATAAATGGGCATGCCTCTGTACTCTTCTTATTGAGTTTTGTGCCAGGCCTGTTGCTGCTCACTTTGCCATTTTCGGTTGTCGGGGCAAGTTTAAAATTAGGAGAGATCTATGACGTTAAAAGAAAACTTGCATAAAATTTTTATTGAAAAAGAAGATCTTATCTCTGCTTGGTTTTCTGAAAAAATAGCATCAGAGGATTATCCTTTTTATTGTAGTTTTGACATCAGGGAGTCTGATCATAAACTAGCCCCAGTGGATGCAAATATGTTCCCTGCTGGCTTCAACAACATATGCCAGGCAGATAGAGAAGCGATGGGTGAGTTGTTAGAGAAATGTGTTGAATTTAAAAAATTGAAGCTGAACACAATTGCTATTTTCTGTGAAGAGCACACTAACAATCCTTATTATTGGGACAATGTAAAAGCGTTGTTAGATCTCTTTGAGTCTCAGGGGTTCAAAGCTTTCGCGGTACTGCCTGATCAAAGTTTAGATTTAAAAGAAATCGAGTCTGCGTCGGGTTTTAAGGTCTCTATTCACAAAATTAAAATTGAAGATGGTGAAACCTTTTTTACAGACGGTGCTAAGATAGATTTTATTTTGAGCAATAATGATTTTTCTTCCGCCTTTAACTCCTGGATTTCAGAAGTAAAAACACCGAGCTTGCCGCCACTCTACATGGGATGGCACAAAAGAAGGAAGCACTCGTTTTTCGACATATACAACACTTTGATTGATGACTTTGCTAACAAGCTGGAGATCGATTCCTTCTCTTTAAGAGTTGAAACAGAAAAGTTTAATGAGTTTAACATTGAGGATAAAGACTCACTGGCGAGCCTTTCGGAAAAAGTAAGTTTAATGAAAAAAGACTTGAAAGTGAAATATGATAAAAAAGGTTTTAAAGAAGAGCCGTACTTTTTCGTTAAGAATTCTTATGGAACTTATGGACTTGGAGTGGTCGAAGTTAAAAATCCTGAAGATATTCTAGCGTGGAATTATAAATCTAGAAAAAAAATGAAAGCTACAAAAGGCGGCGGCCAAGTCAGCTCAGTGATTATTCAAGAGGGAATACCTACTAACTTGAGTTTTGATGGTGCGCCAGGTGAAGCTGTAATTTATTTGTTAGGGTGTGGTCTAGCTGGCGGCTTCATAAGAACCAATAAGCGAAAAGGCGATTTAGACAGCCTTAACGCTCCTGGTGCAGTTTTTCAAAGAATGTGTTTTTCTGACTTCGAATTTCAGCGAGAGATTAAACTCCTCGAAAATGTTTATGGGACTATAGCTAGAATTGGAGCGCTGGCCTTAAGTCTTGAAATGCAAGATGCAAAAAAGGCTCAAGCCTAGATTTTCAGGCTTTTTTTGACTCAGCCTTAATGTCTTAAGATGATTGATTTGTGGATAAAGTTAAATTTACAATTCTTTTTTTATGTGTCTTGAGTGCTGGATTTTATTTTGGCTCTAGAGAAGACACCTACGCTTACAAGTTTTTTGCAGAACCAATAAATAGATTTCCAGCAAACGAATCAGCAAAAAGTATTCAAAAAATGTGGGACCTTGGACAAATAAGCTCTATAGAGACAGGGTCTGACGTAAGTAAAGTCTACTCCCCGCTTTCTAAGCCTGATCAAAATATTTGTGACTTCTACCAGGACATTAAATCTTTAAAGGTAAATATGTTGGCGGAAGCTTCAGTTTCAGACTCACAGGTGAGTCTGGTTGCTGAAATTGACTGTAATCGTAGCGGATCATCGCCTCTTTTTTTAAAATCTTTTTGTTCAGAGGCGTTGAGTTATTTTCAAGAAGATCAGATTGTGCTCAATACAGTCTTCAGGTTTGAAAACATTTTAGATGGTTTTCCAAGGTCTTGGTATATCGAGAGTGCTGATATTTTATTGAAAGATGGTTTGGCAATTATTGGTGTGAAGCCCTCTTCATCTGATGTGAGGGCCTATGGTAAATACGCTTTTGAATGTTCTCGGTTTTAGTGGAATTTTTTAACAAATTCATAGAATGTTCTAACTAAAACACCCGTTGCAGTAGAAGGGTTGTTGTAGGCTTTTCTGTTGGCGGCATTCCATGCAGTACCTGCAATGTCCAAATGTGCAAAAGGAATTCCTTCAGCGCAGAAATTTTCTAAAAAAGCCGCGGCGGTTGCAGATCCGGCACCTTTACCTGATGACATATTTGAAAGATCAGCGAATCTGCCTTTCATGTCATTTTGATGGTCATCAGTTAGTGGCATTCTCCACATGTTCTCGCCAGAAATCTCCCCCGCTTCGTTTATTTGTGAGGCGAGTTCGTTATTGCGAGTGAAAAATCCTGTGTGAATATTGCCAAGAGCCACTACCATTGCACCGGTTAAAGTCGCCGTATTCAAAACGTGTTTTGGATTGAGGCTGCTGGCATAAGACAGTGCATCTGCAAGAATCAATCTTCCTTCAGCATCTGTATTAAGGACTTCAACTGTCTTGCCGTTTTTTGCTTTAAGAATGTCTCCAGGCTTACAAGCTGCTGCTCCAAGTAAGTTTTCAGTTGAAGGCACAAGTCCAATAACATGAACAGGAAGTTTCATTTCTGCTATCAATTTCATAGCACCAATAACCGCAGCACCGCCACACATGTCATATCTCATTTCATCCATTTTAGCAGACGGCTTAATAGAGATGCCGCCAGCATCAAAAGTGAGACCTTTGCCAACTAGAACAGTTGGTTGTTCAGATTTAGAATTTTTATACTCCATAATGATGAACCTAGGCTCTTCCGCACTTCCTGAAGCAACGCCAAGAAGACAACCCATCTCTTCTTTTTCTATTTTCTTTTTGTCCCAGATTGTGACTTTAACACCAGACTTTGTAAGTTTTTTTGCATTTTCAGCAAGGATAGTTGGCGTCATCATATTTCCAGGTAAATCGCCTAAGCGTCTTGAAACATGAACGGCATCAACCATAGCAAGGCTTTCTCTCATAAATGCTTTTAAAATAATGATGTCATCTTTGCTTGCACCTTTAGTATAAAGTTCAAAACTTGTTTTGGTGACTTTTTTAACTTTAGACTTTCCTTCAGTGGTTTCATAATCAGTTAAAAGAGCTCCTTCAACAAAGCCTTTTATCATTGAGGAGGCCTCTTCCTCATAAAAGTTTTTAAAGTTTGAAAAAGACAAAGAAATTTTTGAAATTTTTGATCTTTTTGATTCAGTAAAAAATTTTCCACCTAAGCTTCTCATATCTTCAACGGTGAGATTTTGTTTACTACCATTGATGACCACTGTGTGTGCATTTTTTAGTTTTGTTTGAGATCCAATGTAAAGTGCTTCACCTTGTTCCAACTTGGGACAGTTGTTTGCTTTTTTTTCTAAGTCAGAAACTTTTTTCCCGCCTGAAATTAGTGCGAAACAAGTTTTCTCTCCGCCCAAAAATTCAACATTTTTGTATGTAACTGTCATGATACTCTCCTTTGAGGTCTGAAACTGTCTCATTATGAAAAGATAGTTGCGAAAACCTTGCTTTTTTTATGTTCAACTTCATATTTGCCAGTAAAAGGTGACTGTCGTCTAGTCAAATTCTACGATTTTTATGACGATAGCTAAACTGAACTGCTCAATTCTTTTTTAAAGTGTTCTGAGCAAAATATAAACTAAAAAGGTGGTACGGATATGGCTTTAGTTCCCATGGTAATTGAACAGACTCCAAAAGGGGAAAGAAGTTATGACATTTACTCAAGACTTTTAAAAGATAGAATCATAATGTTAGGCCAGCAGGTCACAGATGATCTTGCGAACTCATTGATTGCCCAAATGTTTTTTTTAGAAATGGAAAACCCAGAAAAAGATATTCACATATACATCAATTCCCCTGGCGGAAGTGTGACAGCAGGTTTGGCTATTTATGATATCATGCAGTTTATCAAATGTGACGTGAGAACGTACTGCATGGGACAGGCCGCGAGCATGGGCTCTCTGCTGCTAGCCGCTGGAACAAAAGGCAAGCGCTACGCTCTTCCACATTCTAGAGTGATGGTGCATCAACCTCTTATTGGCGGAAATGGAATTGCTGGCCAAGCAAGTGACATCGAAATTCACGCCAGAGAAATGCTCTACATTAAAAAGAGGCTTACAGAAATCTATGTAAAACACACAGATAAAACTTTTGAAGATCTTGATAAGAGTATGGACCGAGACAACTTTATGAGTGCTGAGCAGGCTAAGGATTTTGGTATTGTGGACCATGTAGTCGACACTAAAAGAAAAGCTGAATAGCGATATTTCTTCATTATTTTTTTAGATTTTTTGAATTATTAATAACGTAAGGTAAGTAACAACAATGAGTAAAAAAGAAAAAAATGCATTACATTGTAGCTTTTGTGGCAAGGGCCAAAAAGAAGTTAAAAAATTAATAGCGGGTCCGGGTGTTTACATTTGTGATGAATGTATTGATCTGTGCACAGATATTATAACTGAAGAGCAGGCAAAAACGATCAAAGAGACTGGAAAGTTGAATGTTCCAAAGCCCCAAGAAATAATGCAAAGACTTGATGACTATGTGATTGGACAGTTTCAGGCTAAAAAATCATTGTCAGTTGCTGTTCACAATCATTACAAAAGAGTGAACTCGTCACTTGATACTGGAGATGTTGAAATTTCAAAAAGTAACATTTTGCTTATCGGACCAACTGGTTCAGGTAAGACATTACTAGCTCAAACAATTGCTAAAGTTTTAAACGTTCCCTTCGCGATGGCTGATGCCACTTCACTTACAGAAGCTGGGTATGTTGGTGAAGATGTTGAAAATGTAATTCTAAATCTTCTTACTTCAGCTGACTATGATGTTGAGCGCGCTCAAAAAGGTGTGATTTACATTGATGAAATTGATAAGATAACAAGAAAATCAGAAAACCCATCAATCACTAGAGATGTAAGTGGTGAAGGTGTCCAGCAAGCACTGCTCAAAATACTAGAAGGAACCGTTGCAAGCCTTCCTCCTAAAGGTGGCCGTAAGCATCCTCAGCAAGAGTTTATTCAAGTTGATACAACTAACATTCTGTTTATTGTTGGTGGTGCATTTGTAGGCTTAGATAAAATTATCGAAAACAGACAGACGAGTAAATCGCTAGGTATTGCCGCTGAAATAAAAACTGCTGAAGAAAAGCGCCAAAGTGAAGACACATCACTGCGAAAATTGGAGCCGGCAGACTTGTCTAAGTATGGTTTAATTCCAGAGTTCATAGGGCGTCTACCTGTTCTTGCGACTTTAGACCCGTTAGATGAAAAAACTTTGATCAATATTTTAACAGAACCTAAAAATGCTCTTACTAAGCAGTATAAGAAATTGTTTGAGTACGAAGACATTGATCTCACTTTTACAGACGATGCACTAGTGGCGATTGCTAAAGAGGCAATTAAGCGTAATACGGGGGCGCGGGGACTGAGAGGTGTTATTGAAAACGCTATGCTAGACATTATGTACGAAATTCCTAGTAACCCGAACATTAAAGCTGTTATAATAGACGAAGGAGTGATCACAAAAGGGGAGGCTCCAAAGTTAGCTTATAGATCTTCAAAACTTGAAAAAAGCGAAAAAGATCAGAAAAAAGAAAATAAAGAAACGTCTGACGACGTGGACTCTGCAGAAAGTGCATAAGCCAAACTAAAAGTTCCTCCTACGGATTGATCGCTTAGAATCAAAACCAAGGAGGGACGTATGTCAAACAACAAATTACTAAAATCTGAGAAGGTAACGCTACCGCTTTTGCCTTTAAGAGATCTCATCATTTTCCCTCACATGATGATGCCGCTTTTTGTAGGTCGTGATCGAAGTATCCGCGCACTCGAAGAAGCCATGACAAATCAAACTGATATTATTTTGGTTGCTCAAAGAGATGCTAAAACCAATAGCCCAGAGCCCAAAGACATTTACGAAATTGGTGCTATTGGATCCATCATTCAACTGTTAAGACTGCCAGATGGAACAGTGAAAGTTCTAGTTGAGGGTAAGGGGAGAGTTCGTATTGACGAATACGTAAACCAAGAAAAGTTTTACACTGCTAAAGCAACTTTGCTTGAAGAGATCGAGGCAGCCCCGCTTGAAACTCAAGCACTTGTGCGTTCAGTTAAAACAACTTTTGAAAACTACGTGAAATTAAACAAAAGAATTCCGCCAGAAATTCTAATGCGTGTTTCTTCAATTGAAGAGTCTTCTGAGCTTGCCGATATTGTAGTTGCTCAACTCAATTTAAAAATAGAAGACAAGCAAAAACTTCTCGAAGTTGTAGACCCGGGCAAGAGACTTGAAGAGCTTTTAAATATCATGACAGGTGAAATTGAAATTCTCGAAGTTGAAAAAAGAATCCGTGCACGTGTTAAAAAGCAAATGGAGCAGTCTCAAAAAGAATACTATCTAAATGAGCAGATGCAGGCGATTCAAAAAGAGCTTGGCGATAAAGATGACATGCAGGCCGAGCTTGATGAACTTATTAAACAAGCTGCAGAAAAAAGAATGTCTGAAGATGCTAAGAAAAAATTAGAAAAAGAAGTTAAAAAACTGAGAATGATGTCTCCGATGAGTGCAGAGGCTGCAGTTGTGAGAAACTACATCGACTGGATGGTCTCACTGCCATGGTCTAACTATAGAAATGAAACTCTTGATTTGAATAAAGCTCAAAAAATCTTAGATGAAGACCATTGGGGCTTAGAAAAAGTTAAAGAAAGAATCATCGAGCATTTGGCGGTCCAGACATTAACTAAAGAAAATGTTGGTCCAATCATATGCCTAGTGGGTCCTCCGGGGGTTGGTAAAACTTCACTTGGCCGCTCAATTGCGAAAGCACTTAACAGAGAGTTCGATAGAATATCTTTGGGTGGAGTTAGAGACGAAGCGGAGATCAGAGGACACAGAAGAACTTACGTTGGAGCTATGCCGGGAAGAATTATTCAAACTTTGAGAAAGTGTGAAACTGGGAATCCACTTATTTTATTGGATGAGATTGATAAAATGAGCAATGATTTTAGAGGTGATCCCTCTGCAGCACTTTTAGAAGTGTTAGACCCAGCCCAGAACTCAACTTTTGCCGATCACTTTTTAGAAGTGGATTACGATTTAAGTAAAGTTTTATTTTTCACAACGGCGAACTCACTTCACACAATTCCAAGACCACTATTAGACAGAATGGAAGTGATTCAGTTAGAAGGTTACATCACTAGAGAAAAATTAGAGATTGCTAAGTCCTACTTAGTTCCTAAGCAGATCAAAGCGCATGGTTTGGCAGATTATAATGTTGAAATTTCTGATACGGCTTTAAATCATATTATTGAAGGTTACACTCGTGAAGCTGGAGTGAGGAATCTAGAAAGAACCATTGGAACTCTTTGTAGAAAAACAGCTAGAAAAGTAGTTGAGGCTGAACTTGCAAAAGGACCAAGTAAAAAGACTAAATCTAAGAGTTACAAGATCAACCCTAAAAAAGTTGAAGAACTACTAGGTGCGCCGAAAGTTAAGCACGGTAAAGTAGAGAAGGCGAACGAGATCGGGCTTACAAATGGTATGGCTTGGACTGAAGTTGGCGGAGACCTTTTAGTCATAGAAGTTTCGATTGTTCCAGGTCGAGGCAAGTTCACAATAACTGGTCAACTAGGTGATGTGATGAAAGAGTCATGTGCTGCTGCACTTTCTTACGTACGTTCACGTGGGCCACTTTTTGGATTAGACAAAGAGTTCTACGCTAACCACGATGTGCACATACATGCGCCTGAAGGTGCTATCCCTAAAGACGGACCGTCTGCAGGTATAGCTCTTACAACGAGTATTGTGTCAGCTATGATGAAGATACCGGTAAGTAGAACTGTGGCCATGACGGGAGAGGTGACGCTTCGTGGACGTGTTTTAGCTATCGGCGGCTTAAAGGCCAAAGTTATAGCGGCGCACAGAGGTGGTATTAAAAAAATTATTGTTCCTAAGGCTAATGAAACAGATTTGGATGATATACCTAAAGAAGTTTTAAAAGATTTAGATGTGATACTGGTAGACCATGTCGATCAGGTTTTAGTGAACGCTCTTGATGTCAAGAACGCAAAAGAAATTTTCAAAAATCGTGCTGAAAGAGGGACGGGAATAAAGCCACAATACACCGGTCATTCGCAGCAAGTAGCACACTAGGTTAGCAAAACTTAATTCAAATCAAAAGCAGGGGCTCCCCTGCTTTTTTTGTAAAAAAGACAGTCTGCCCAAAGAAATTCTTTTACCCAGCACAACAATCATTTTTTTTGACCCAGAGGTTAAAATCTGACAAAAAGTGAAAAGCGGTCGGGGGATCGAAAAACGGGGGGAATGCCAGTGATTGGTGGAGTTGATTCTGCAGTAAATCTTTCTAATTTGGGAACTCTATACTTTGAAAAAGGTGAGTTGAAAAATGCGATCCCTTATTTGCTAGAAGCCCAAAATCAATATTTGGTTTCTAAGAAAATAAGAAAGCATTTTGATGTTTCATATATGCTTTTGCGTGCCTATCTTGAAATGGGCAAATCTTTTGAAGTGCAAGCGATTAAAGAAGATCTACAAAAAATTATTGTCGAAGAAAATATAGAAATGTCTTCAAGGCTTTACTATACGATGGGTGTTTGTGCTACGGCAGAGGGCCAGCTTGAGACTGCTCTTACTTTTTTCAACCAATCCTTTAATGTCGCTCTTTCAGAGAACAACAAAGAAGACATGTGCTTTGCGTTGTGTGGAAAGGCTATTTGGTACAAAAAAACTAAGGAATATGAAAAGGCCTTATCTGTTGTAGAGAATTTAAGAGTTTTCTTTGAAACACTTGAAATTCCTGAAGTTGAAGCCTTTGTTGGACTTTGTGAAGGGCAGGTCCACTGTATACTTGGCAATACGGACAAGTCGCTAGAAGCTCTTTGGGGAGCCTTTAGAGTGGCTAAGAAATCTAAAGCTGTTCATTTCATGAATGCTTATATTCTCATGCAACTGGGCGCTACTCATATGAAAATGAATAAAATTGATATGGCTGAAAACTATTTTAGCCTTGCTGAGGGACTTATTGACTCCGAGGAGCACGTTCGAGCAGCTCAAGTTCTTAAAACATTTCAAACAGAATTAGAGTTAAGTAAAAACCAGAATCCAGACATCACTATCAACGTGAAAGACAACACAGTTGTTGAAATCTCTAAGGGAAAGGTTGAGCTTAACAATCAGTTTATTCTTTTAGAGCTTTTGGTTGAATTCGTTAAAAAGAAAGGTTCAGTTGTTACCAAATCAGATCTTGCTGAAATTTTATGGAATCAAGATTATGACCCTTCTCAACATGACAATAAAATTTACGTCACAATTAGGAGGCTTAGAAAACTTCTTGAGCCAAACCCTAAAAAACCACATTATATATTGAGAACCAAAGAAGGTTATCAGATTAACCCAGCATGCATCGTTGAAATAAACGCATAGGTAAACATTATGAAAATTTCTATTCTATTATTTGGTCTTTTGTTTTCTATAGTGAGTCTTGCAAATGCTGATGTTAGCGACTCAAATATTAAATACACGGCGGAAGACTTTGATGCTTTCCCGCTTACAACATCTAATTCAAACTTAATAGAAGGCACTTGGATTGGCAAATCAGTTGTGATTGAAGTTCAGGATATGAACTTTACGTACGATGACAAGCCCTACATGTGGGTCACGATTTTCAACAAAACCAACAATGAAGAAAAGTCGGCACTGCTTTACTTCAATGGCGCTCATGATTCTTACGAGCTTTACATTTTTGGACTTAGAGTTTCGGTTCCTGTAGAGCTAATGATTTTCAAATACACTGATCTAATGGCTTATGAACGAAATATGAGATGTAAAAAGGGCGGCTATGTTATGAAGATACTTTTCACTTTAGAGGGTGGTGACAGTCAGACCATAGAGCTTCAAAGAGAAACTTGCTCAGACTTGTAGTAAAAAAGTAATTATTTGGCTGAAATAGGCTTTCAGCCACTAGACAAGACTGTTTTTATATTCTAAAAATTGATTCAATCTAGGAGATTAGCTCAGTTGGTAGAGCGCCACCCTTACAAGGTGGATGTCGTCGGTTCGACCCCGGCATCTCCTACCATTTTTTCACATTCGAATAAACTTTAAATTAGAAGTAGAACTGGATAAAAGTTTGTAGTCGGTTTGAATTTCTAAAAATTGGCCTCATATCGAGTATGGATTACTAGCCTTCAGCTAGCTTAGCGCTAGGATTCAAATTAAAATATAAGCTTATGCTTATTCGGTTTATTCTTATTTGGGTCTTATTTTGTGCGTATCCAGCTAACGCGGTAAATGAGTCTTATGAACCAAGTGAATTTACTGAGCGCATACTCTTATTTAGAACAACAGCGGGTGATGTTCTTTTTGACGGACTAATTGCTCACGAAATTGACCGCACACTTTATATCTCGGCAATTGACCTATTTGAAACGCTTGGTTTCAAAACCGAGCTTTCTCTTGATTCAAGGGTTTTTAAAGCCACAACTTTTGCTCCGCCTACAGCAGTCACGATAACTTGGCCAAACTGTGAACTTAAAGTGAACAAAGCCAATATTCCAATATCTTGTTCACAAACTAAAATTTATGAAGACGAACTCTATCTTTCCTCTGAAATTGCTGGAAAAGCACTTAAGGCTAAATTTGAATATTTGCCTTATAAATCAGAAGTAAGGATAGACACAAAAGTTGATTATCCCAAACTGAGCATCTTAAAGCGGAAAAACTCTAAAGTGTCCCCGGGTCAAAAAGCTGATTTTGATCCTGGTTACAAAAGGAAAAAGATTGAAGCTCAGACGCTAGATAATATTTATATTGATCAGCAACTTAGCTGGAGCAAAGAAACTAGTAAAGAAGAGCAGCTTCAATACTATACGAACCTTGCTACAGATGTTTTGCAACACGAAATACAAGTGACCACTCAAGGAGACAATCAAGAAAATGATTTTACGACTTGGTCAGTTCGTAGAAACTACTATGGATCTGAAGACAATAAGTATGTATCTACGTACCAGATGGGCAACATACTTATTCCTACGGCGGAGTTGATTGGTGGACCCTCAGGTGGACAGGGTTTTTACATCACCAACCGCGATCAGTTTTTGATTAATTTTGGGCAGCGTGAGTTTGAGGGAAACTTAAGACCGGATTGGGAGGTTGAGCTTTACGTAAACGACAGTCTTTTTGGAAGACAGTCGGCAAATCAGGCTGGTCGGTACAGGTTTCAAAACGTACCTGTCATCTATGGTGATAACAATTTTAGATTAGAATTTTATGGCCCGCTCGGTGAGAGAAAAACTGAATACATTAACAATGCAGTCACTGCTGAAAGTTTAAAAAAAGGAGAGTTTCGATATGAGGCCGGAGCTTTAAAGAATGGAGCTACTGATGCGGAGTCTTTGGTTCAAACTTCTTATGGTTTGACAGACAGACTTGCTCTTTACGCGGGCTATACCAAATATGATCTTTTTGAGCAGGGAGAGTTAAAAGACTACGGAATTTTGGGCCTAAATGGATATTTAAAAAATTTAAACTACAGCTTGTTTAACGGTGCAGATTTTTTTAACAATGGCAATTTTTATGCTGCAAGAACCCAGTTTGCTCTTAAGAGGGCGAGACTTCAATTTACTTACCTCGATGCTGAAGACTTCAAATCTAGTTTTATTGGAGAGCAGAATAAATTTTTAGATAAAAGTTACGAGATGAATCTCAACACAAGTTTATTTGGAAGAGCTTCAGTTTTCTGGAGAGTTGAACATGAAATCTTTGATGACAGCAGTGAAAAGACAACAGCTTTGCAAAATTTAGTTTTTCCTGTTGGCAGACTTACATTTTTGCTTCGCAATGATTTGGCAGAAGGGTTAGAGAACAAGATGGACATTGTTTACACGTACTTGCGCAATCAGTTAAGGGCGAGCACTACGTATGACTGGGAAGATGTCCGCTCTTGGAATTTGGAGTATAGAAATAGATTCAAGAGAGACTCCTCAGTCTCGGTCACCTATTCAGAAAGTTTTCTGGAAGATACAAAAAGTCTACAGGCTGGTTATCAGCAGAGGTTTGCCAGATTCTTTTTTGGCATCGAGGCGAACTCAGATTTTAACCAATCGCATTCTATTTTGGCCAGATTGAGAAGTTCTTTTGGTTACACTAAAGCTCAAAATAAAATTCAGATGTCATCAAATCTCTTAGCGAGCAGGGGAAACGTTTGTGCAAAAGTTTACTATGATTACAATGGGAATGGAGTTTTAGATGAGGGGAGGGACAAGCCAGTTAAAGATGTCTCATTAAGATGGGTGCAGGGAAATATAGACTATGCAACAGATAAAAAAGGCGAAACATTTATATCGGATCTTCCGCTATATTTACCTGTTGATGTGCAGCTGTTGGTAAAATCACTAAGTGACCCACAGCTGGTGCCCACCGAGCCTGGGGCAAGAGTCTATCTTCAAAACGGTCAATGTACCGAGGTTTCTTTTCTACTAAAGAAGGTTTTTGATTTCGAAGGGCAGATATTTATGGATGAAGGTGTCCCAAAGCAGAGACTAACTGTACTACTTACAGATGCTTACGGAAAAGTTCTAAAAGAGACTCGAACAGATGGAGACGGTTACTTCTTATTTGAAGCTCAAGATTCTAAAGCTTACTATTTAAAGATTAAAGAGGGTGATTATAAAGTGGTGCCAAGCATTTATATTATAAACCCTTTCGAGCAAGGTTCCCTAGAGCAGGATTTCTACTTTGATGTTTCAAATCGATAAAATTCTCATTTTGAAAGTCACAGTCTAAGCTCTGAACAGCTTATAACGCCACACTGTTAAGGTTTAGATAAGTTCATACGATTAAATGGTTAAGAGGCTGTAAAGTTTTAAATCTAAAATCCGATCAATTGGGTACAAAGATCTAGTTGTAGATCTGAAAAAACGGAACGTAAAAAGAGGTATGTATCATGAAAATAAGTAATTTAACAAAAGCGACAGCAGTATTGGCACTTGCCTTATCGACATCGTATTTTCAAAAAGAAATAGCACAGGCGGCTTCTGACACAGCTCAAGCACTACAGCAGGTCCAAGCAGCAATTGCTATAGCTCAAGTCTCTGATCTAGATTTCGGGACAGGTATACAGGGTGACGCAGCTGTAACAGTTGCACCAGGCACAGCTGAGAATGCTAGTAACGCAAGTTTTAACGTTACAGGTGAAGCAGGTTTGGCCTACACAATCACACTTCCAATTGATGGAGCTGTTGTGATGACTACCGGTGGTGGTGGTGCTAACGAAACAATCGCTGTTAACTCATTCGTATCCTTTCCTGCAGCTGGAGCTAATGGCTTGCTAACAGGTGGATCACAGTCGCTTTATGTAGGGGCTACAAGAGCGGCTCTTGGTGCTGCTCAGGTAGCAGGCGGATATGCAACTACTTTTACAGTTGATGTTGTTTACTAAGCATCACTAATTAAAATCTTTTAAAGATTTGTAAAAAATCTGACCTCGGTCGGGTTTTTTTGCGTCTAAGTTTGCTCAAGAAACGTTGATTGAAGTGTGGATTTTCAATATCATTATGAGTCAATGAAGCATAAGTACGTCATATCTATTTTAGTTGCAGTCCTTACATGCTTGCTATCTTTCACAGCCCATTCTGCGCCGATCACCATAACTCAGATTTCAGATTTAGATTTTGGAGTCGCTTTTTTGGGTGACTCACAAAAAAGAGTTCCTTCCAGTAATGTTGAAAATGCAGAAAATGCGAGCTTTCTAATTACTGGTGATGCTGGTAGGACTTTTACAGTGACAAGACCGGGTAGGATTTGGATGACCCACACGCCTAGTGGTGACCGGATTAGAGTGAAAAGATTCAGGGCAAGACCAAATAATAGCGGAAGAATTAGAAACAACGGAGAAAGATTGATATTTGTGGGGGCGACAAGAAATAGAATTCCCGCGGGCATCAGCACAGGATCTTATTCAGGAACATTTACAATAACAGTGGTATATTAAAAAAAGGATTTTAGATGCTGAATTTTAAAGTTATAAATACGTTTTTACTTTTTACAGTCTTCGTAATTAATGCACATGCCAACATTCAAATATTTCCAACTAGGGTAAATTTATCACCAACAGAAAAAACCGCGACAGTTTCTATCAGGCTGCGCTCAGACAAGCCGCAAACATTTAGAATATCGACAATGTTTTATCAAATGGCTTACGATGGCAGTGTTACACAAAGGCCTCAACTTGCTAGAAGCGCTGAATCGGCAGCATCTTATATTAGATTTTCACCAAAGAGAGTTCAGCTTCGACCTAATGTTGAGCAGGTTGTTCGGATAAGAGTTAAAAATTTATCTAAATTGAAAAGAGAAGTTAGAACACATTTATATTTTAGACCTAGTGATCCAAGCAATTTAGATTTAGCAAAGAAAAACCCGGGAAATGGCAAGAGTGCCTTTGAGTTGAAAGCACAAGTGGCAGTTGCTATTCCAATAATTATTTCACCTGGAAAAATAAAAAAAGATTTTTCTCTAAAAAACTTTAAAGTTTTTGTTGGTGACGGTGAAGTGAAATTTAAAGTCCATCTTGAAAAAAAGGGTAATGGATTTCTTTACGGCGACTTTACAGTTTATAAGATGGATGGCTCGAAGAAAACACTAGTAGGAATGGCGAAGGGGGTTTCTTCTTATATACCCAAGAGAGAAGCGTTGTATGGTTTAGTCAGTTCTCAAAGAAATCCATTAACTAAGGGGAGGTACCGACTTGAGTTTAATGAGCACTCGCAATCTAAACCTGAAAAAGGAAATGTTAAATCTATCGATTATGTTTTCAAGTAAAAAAAATAAATCAGTACACAACGTCCACTATAAAACTTCCTGTATACTGTCCGGGCGCAACTCCTAGTGGTATCGCTTGCCTTTGCGCAGAAATGTAGAGCATGCGCTCACCTGTGTTTCGAATCCTCACTGTTCCACCGGACTGGCCGCCAGGTCTAGATCTGAATCTTCTAACTTCTATTTGATCGGCGGTTACTGGGTGGTCAAGAAAAATACTTCCAGTGGGAAAAGAGGTTGTTACAGTTTGCCTTGGCTCACCTTGAATTCTAAAACTTGCATTTTGCGGGGTCTCTGAGTTGAGGTTTGGCAACCTTAATCTTGGAGCGCCTGCGAGTGCTGCACCAAAATCTAAATCAGAAACTTTGTAAATGGAAAGTGCTCCAGAAACATATTGTCGGGCGATGCCAACACCCGTTGCAGAATGAGCGAGATGAATTTTTTGTATAAAAAATCCACCTAATATTACAATAAAAATTGACCGAAGCCAAAAGTTCAAACAACTTACCATTACTGTCTAAATATCGGTATTTATTGAGGTTTCCTTGAAAATAAAGGCTGAAATTTAGACAGAAATAAACGTTTCAAATTGATAATCAAGAGCTTCTCTAAAAGTTACAAACTTCAATACACCACATCAATCATGACCTTTCCAGAGTAGAGATTTTTATTCACTGTACCAATTTTTTGATTTTTTAAAAGAGCAATTGAAAATCGTTTAAGCCCATTTTTTTTAATTTTAGTAGCACCAAAAGGGGCAGGCTGAACACCCTGTAGTGCTATCACATTGCCTGCTTTAGTGCTTTTTAAAAAAATGATTCTTTTAGAGAGCGCAACTGTAAAAGTCTTATTTGAGGCGCCAGATAAGTTGAAGTTGGCTTTTTGAATGCTGTGCAGGACTTTATTTTTAAGTTCAAACTTAAAGTTTGAAACCTGTGAAACGGCGGTGCTTTTAAGAACGTTTTGTAGTGCTGTGCTAGATGCCGAAGCTCCAAAAGCCGGTTGCAAAATCGAACTGGCACCCGTTGCCGTAAAAAGTAACGTGTAGAGTGTTGTTATTAATGTTTGTTTCATATTTTCAATTCGACTTTTAAACTGGCTTCGAGGAACTGCATGTGTCGCTATATAAGGTGTTTTAGGTCTAAATTGATTCAAATTAAAACGCTTAACGATAACAATGCTTGTACTTAACCAGCTCTTAAGAAGACTTTTATTTTTGCTTTTGGACTAGTCAGAAAGTGTTGCATTTAAAAGAATGAAGTCTTTCTTTTTTAGAAAGAGTGATTGAAGTGTAAACAAGCTGCTGGCAAAATAAATCAATGGGTCAAAGTCATAATCATAATCACAGCAATTGCGGGCATTCACACTCTCATTCAAATTTAAATGGAAAGAGACTCTTCTGGGCAATTGTAGTCAATGTACTTTTGACGTTTGTCCAAATAGTGGGAGGCCTTGTATCGGGCAGTGTTTCACTCATTGCAGATGCACTTCATAGTTTTAGCGATGCAGGGTCTTTGATCATTGCTTATTTTGCTCACAGAATTTCCGGCAAACCTGCGACGAAAGAGATGACATTTGGATTTGGCAGAGCAGAAATCCTTGGCGCGCTAATTAATTCTGTGAGTTTGGTTCTGATTGGGATCTATCTTTTGTTTGAAGCGGGTCAGAGGTTTTTAAATCCTCAGCCTATCGATGGATGGATAGTGGTCGTAGTAGCAAGCATTGCTTTTGTTATTGATGTTTTTACGGCATGGCTTACCTATAAAGGATCTAAAGACAGCATAAACATGAAAGCGGCATTCCTCCACAACCTGACAGATGCACTCGCCTCAGTTGTTGTGATTGTCTCAGGTGTTTTGGTTATTTTGTTTGAAACTTACTGGGTAGATTTTGTAGCTACTGTTTTAATTTCAATGTACATAGTTTGGCACTCATGGGGATTGATCAGAACATGCATCAAAACACTAATGCAGGCGGTACCAGAAGATTTAGAGATTAAAGATGTTGTTGAGCAGATTAATAAAATAGATGGTGTCGTGGGTTTGCACCACACACATTTGTGGTCGATCTATGATAAAGAAAGATCTTTTGAAGCACATATTAAAGTTTCGACAAATAATTTAGTTGAAGCTGAGTCGATAAAAGTAAAAATTAAAAAACTTTTGTTACATGATTTTAAAATAAACCACTCAACTCTTGAGTTTGAGCACGCTAGTGTTAACTGCGAAGAAAAAGAACACTAGCCTGTAAGCATTTACTGCAAAAAGTTATAAATATCTTTATAGTTACGGCCTATCTCATCAGAATCTAACCCATATCCAACAACATAACGGTCATCAATAGTTTTACCCGTGTAGTTGGGGGCGATTGGCATTTCTCTTCTGGCCGGTTTGTCGAGCAAACATGCTATTTCAACAGATTTTGGATAAGAGATTGTTAGGTGGTTTTTCAAAAAAGATAGCGTCCGTCCGGCATCGATGATCTCTTCAATGATGATTACAGATTTACCACTTATGTCGGTTTCAATATCTTTTTCAACTACGAAACCACTACCTTTTGACCTGACTTTTACGAAATCAATAGTCACGGAATCGCCTCTAAAATGCCTTGAAAGGTCTGTTAGAAACATTATTGAGCCTTTAAGGGGACAAACAAAATGAAGGTGATCATCCCCGTGTCGACTTTTGATTTCATCAGCGATAGATTTTACCAGTTCAGCTATCTCGTCAGATGTTAAAAATGGGACCATGCCTTGTGCACATTGTTTCATATCAAATCTCCGCTTGTCTAAGGTCAAACTCAGTGTTGGTTAAATTATTAAATAGGTTAATAAGCTCTTTGTTTTTAGGATCAAACTTAAGCCCTTGTTCACAAGCACTTAAGGCCAAGAGAACTTTTCTATCAAGATAAAAAAGCTCAGATAAAGTTGCAAAAAACTTTGTATCTTTGAGTTCTGGATTTTTGGATTGCCAAGATTTTAGAATTTCCGCTCCAAAGTTGAAATTTGAAAGTGCTCTCTGAAGATTGGCTTTTTCTAAAGTTGTTTCAAGGTTTTCACCGGCAAGATCTTCATATTTTGAAAGATTTTGAAAAGCGGCCTGCGGTTGCCCGGCCTTAGTATAAAGCGCACAGAGCTCTTTGTGTTTTTTTGCAATTTCTAAGTCGAGGCCTGCGTTTTTATTATTGTGGCTGGTTTCTTTTAATCTTTTTTGAGCATCTTGAAAAATCTGTTTGGCCTGTTCGTATTTTCCCAGGTCGTTTAAGACAACAGACAGGCCAATCGAGCTGTCTGTAAAAAAAGGATCTAGGTAAAGTGCTTTTTTAAAGCTAACTATTGAAGCTTTAAATTGACCTTGCTCATAATTTATAGTGCCGAGCATATGGTAGACATCTGGTGACAAGACTTTTTGTGACACCAATGAATTAAGAAGGGGCGTGGCCCTGTCATAGAGGCCATCATTAAAGTATCTTTGAGAAGCTTCCAAAGTTGCAGACTGTTTGCTGTTTAAATTCATCATTTCAGCTAGCCGCCTTCAATAGCTTTTTATATTTTTCTCTAGCGGGCTCATCATCAAGTTTCTTTGAGCATTTAATAGCGATACCAAGTGCCTTTTTATTCTTAAGAAAATTTGGAAATTCTCTGAAAAGCTTTTTGATTCTTGTTTGTGCGCTAAGGCATTTGTTTTTCTTTGCATAAAAAGAAGCAATATAAAGTTCTTTTTTGCCGAGATTATCGAGTAACTTTTTCTGATGCTTGAGAATTTCTTTGGTGTACTCACTTCTTGGAAATTTAACTAAAACTGATCTCCACGCTTTTAGAACCGTTGTGGTTCCTGAGAGGTCTCTATCGATAGTTTTGGGAAGCATCTTGAACATGCAAAGGCCGACCCTGTAGAGCGCATAGTCACTTTTTTCATCTTTAGGGTATAGATCATAAAAATATTGGTATTGATATTGAGCTTGATCATAGTTGGTCATTTCAAAATGAATATCGGCCACTCTTAATTTTGATTGTTTGGCGTAGGTTGAATAAGGAAAGGTACGTTCAATTTCTTGAAACTCTAGCAAAGCCTCCTCATACCTTGAGGCTTTTTGAAGTTGTGAAGCGTGCTTAAAAGCGAGGTCTGCTTTTTTCAAATTTGCCGCAGCTGGAGCGTTTGTCGAGTAGATTAGTAAAACAATCATTGCAAAGTATTTGAGCACCATAAAATGATCTTAGTCCGACTTAAATAGAGGGTCAAATTTATTGCCCCTAACAATTAAAACTTCAGATTTTAAAGTCCATCCAGAGGCTTTATTAGATGGAGAGAGCGAAATCCAAGTGTCTTTCACAAGCACAACAGCGGAGCAGTTTCCGGCACTCAACGTGCTCACCTGAGGAAAATTTTCTGAATTTGGACCGGTGAAAAGTCGCACCTCTTCAGATACAACACAGGCCCACTGTTCAGCCTGTGACTCAACCTTTAAAAAAAGCAGAATTGTGCCTAATGTTAGTGCTGAAGCAGAGAGGACTGCATGAAGTCTTTTTTGAGGTTGAGTTTTGAATGTGATGGTCTCTTTTTTCCAAGTTAAGCCTAAAACATAAGCAAAAACTAAGGTGAGACCTGCCGAAATCACAATCAGAAACCAGTAGGGAATAAGGTCTAAAATTTTGTAAATTGTGGGGACGCCTTCCATTTGCTCGTTGTTCTGAGCTCTCAACTTATCACTTGCAAGATTAATTAGTTTCATTGAGTCAAAATTAAGTGGGTTAATATAAAGACTTTTTTCAGCAAGTGCCAGTGAAAGTGCTAGGTTTCCAGCTCTTTGCTCTTTTAAGGCTGAGTTGTAAAGAGCATTAGAATCTGAAGGTTGAGCGCTAAGGTGGTTTTTGCCTGTTTCAAATTTAGTGTTTGCGGAAAAAGACAGTGCTTGTGGCAATAAAAAGAATAGAATGATAAGTATTTTAACGGACATAATAGACAAACAATACCTAATCTTAAATAGGTGTTAAAGGGGTGAATTAAAGTGATGCCAATTAGCGAACAAATTTTAGGTTTGATTAAAGCGTATTTAGATGACTGTTCATCAATAGATAAAGTAAGTGGACCTAAGTCGGATGCTGAAGCGCATCTGAATTCTTCAGCTGAAAGCATCAAGGCCTCGAGGGGCCGCCCATTGTTTTTTAAATACGTTGGATCCGGGAGAGGTCAAGGGCCTTATGTAGAACTCGAAGATGGCAGTGTTAAATTAGATCTTATCAACGGAATTGGAATTCATGTTTTAGGTCATAGTCATCCAAAAATTTTAGAAAAAACTGTTCAAGCGAGCTTATCTGACGCTGTAATGCAGGGAAATCTGCAGCCGAACAAAGAGTACAGAGACATTTTAGCTAAACTTACAGAGATTTCATCTCGTTACTCAAAATTAAAACATGCGTGGCTTTGTCCATCAGGTGCAATGGCAAACGAAAATGCTCTTAAAATGTGTCGTCAAAAAACAAATGGTGCACGCATGGTGATCTCTTTCAACAACGCCTTCGCTGGTCGAACAACAATGATGGCCGAATTAACTGACAATGATAGCTACCGCCAGGGCCTTCCAAGATACAATGATGTTTTAAGAATTCCTTTTTATGATGCAAAAAATCCTAAGTCTTCAGAAGACTCATTGGCTGCATTCAAAGAGCATGTTGAAAAACACAGAGGCGACATCTGCGCATTTATGTTTGAACCAATGCAGGGCGAAGGTGGTTACAGAGTTGCACCAAGAGAATTTTTTGTACCTATGTTGGAGATTTGTAAAAAAGAGGGCATCCCTGTATTTTTAGATGAAGTGCAGACTTTCTGTAGAACGGGTCAATTTTTTGCTTTTGAAACACTTTGTTTGGCTGAATACGTTGACGTTGTCTCTGTTGCCAAAACTCTTCAAAACGGGGCCACTTTTTACACCGAAGATTTTAATCCTAAACCAGGTTTGATCTCGGGAACATTTGCAGGCTCGACAGTGGCTCTAGCAGCAGGTTTGCAAGTGCTTGAGGAATTAGATGAAGGCTATATGGGCCCTGAAGGTAAGATTCAGAAAATTCACAAATCCTTTACAGGTATGCTTAACGAACTTAACGACACAACTTGCAAAGGGATGATCAATGAAGTCGAGGGGCTTGGACTTATGGTAGCGTTCACTCCTTTTGATGGCTCTAAAGAAAAAATGCTAGAGTTGGTTAAAAGACTTTTCCATAACGGAGTGATAGGTTTTGGCTGTGGAAGCGGTCCTTACAGAATGAGATTTTTACTGCCGGCTATTTTAAACGATGATCATATTTCTGAGATCAAAAGCATTTTAGAAAAGACTCTTCTAGAGATGGGCGGCTGATGTTTAATTCGGACCAAGTGCTTAATGCGAGCCGTGCTGTTTTAAGTGCGGAAACAAGCCGGCGGTCTGGCTCTGCTGATTTTATTAAAATTTTGAAAAAGAGTTTTCCGGGGATCAATTGGCGTGCGTTAAGTGTTCACGGAGAAAACACAGTTTTTTATTTTGAGTCTAAACCTGAAAATAAAAAAATTGATTTATTGTGCTATACAAATATCGACACTGGTAATCCAAGCCATTTATCCTTGTGGACAAAAACCGATTTTGATCCTCTTGCGGTGACCTTAAACAAAGGTGCGATTTTCGGTCTTGGAGCAGCTCACGAAAAAATCTCTATTGTCCCACAAGCTTTGGCGATGGAAGAGTTTCTTAAGAAAAATTCAGATTTGAACATTGTTCTGGCTGCTGGATTCGGAAGAGAGTCTAAGATGCGAGGAGCTAAAAGACTTTTATTAGAGTTTTTAAAAAACAAAGAAACAGAAAAAATTTGCATAGCAAGCCCAACAGAGGGAGAGGTTTTTTATGGGAGTGCGGGCAGGCTTAAGACAAAAGTCTTTTTTCCTTTTTCGAAAAAAGAAAAAGAGCTTAGGGCGGAACACGACTTAAAAGAAAACATCTCATCACAAAGCAAAATATACAGTTTTCTTGGTGGAGAAAAACTAGAATCTAACACCATTCACAAAGTGATCAGCTCTTGTAAAAATCTTCCCATAGGCACACTTATACTTGATTTAGACGGCGGTGCTTCGACAGTGACGGAACCAGAGACAACTTATTTTGAGGTGGATTTTGCGACTCCATTCGAAGACTCTATGGTTTCAAAGTTTGAAAACTTTGGAGAACTTCTATTAAAACTAGATGCTGAGATGGTGTCTAAGTTTGGAGAGCATAAACCATCAAAAGCTCTTCATATAGGAAGGGCCTTCGACTCTGAGGAGGGTGTGACTTTTTTTGGTTACAACCTTATACCTGCAGGCACAACTAGAGGTGAACTGGATACATGGTTTGAACAGTTTAAATCTGCAGTCCAGTCCGTTGGTGGTGAGGTGATGATCACCGATGCTAAGACTCCATATATAAATCAGTCGGCAGACCACAAAAACTCTAAGGCCTGTTTGAACGTCACGGAGGCTAGTGTTTTTGAGAAGGTGTGTAAAAATATAATTATTTTAGGGCCCGGCAAGGTTGGGGCTTCTAAGCAGCCAAATGAATCTGTTGTGCTTTCTGATTTGGTAGATGTTTCTAGGGTTTACTATGATCTTTTCTGTGATCCCAAAAAAGGTGATGTAAAATGAGTATTTACATTAGACAATCCAGAAAGGCTGATCTTGATGATTTATTTGAGCTTTCCAGACAATTTGTTTTGTTAAACTTACCTGCAAACAAATTAAAACTTACAAAAATTTTGGAAGTCAGTGACGATTCTTTTAATGAAAAACTTCAGCAGCCAGAAAGAGAGTATCTTTTTGTTGTTGAAGACGTTGAACTTAAAAAAATTGTAGGGGCATCAAAAATAGTTTCAAAACATGGAACTGCTACAGAGCCGCATCTTTATTATAAAATCGAAAAGAAAGAAAAATTTAGTTCGGATTTGGGCTTGGGGTTTATACATCAAATTTTAAGTTTTAAAGAAGATTACGATGGCCCAACTGAGTTGGGTGGTTTAATAGTTGATAAGGATTATAGAAGACGCCCTGAAAAAGTTGGTAAATCTATCAGCCTGGTTAGGTTTATGTACATAGCGGCCCATCTAGATCAGTTTGAACCTAAGCTCCACTGTGAAATGGCTCCGCCACTTACATCAGAAGGACGCAGTGAATTTTGGGAAGCCTTAGGAAGACGCTTTACTGGTCTGCCATATGAAGAGGCCGATAGGCTTAGTCACACAAACAAAGAGTTTATCAAAAGCCTTTTTCCAGAAGATGAAATTTATATGACTCTGCTGGAATCAAAAGCTCGCTTAGTTGTAGGTGAGGTCGGTGAGGAGACTAAGCCGGCTAGGGCTTTAATGGAAAAGTTGGGATTTGTTTATAAAAACGAAGTGGACCCTTTTGATGGAGGCCCTCACTTAGGAGTGGATACTCTTGACGCAAGTCCTATTAAGGCCTTTAAAAAAGGGACTTTAGACTTCAGGGCGCCTCTTAAGCCAGAGAAAAAAATGCACTTAATAGGTGGTCTTTCTAAAGGCGAATTCAGAGCCAAGTTGGCCTTTGTAGAGTTTAATAAAGAAAAAATTTGTATCAGTGTGGAATCAAATAGAGAGCTGATGTTTCAATCTGGGCAAGAAGTGTTTACAGTACCAATGGATTACTAAAGGAGACGTGAATGTATTTAGGTGATTTTATCAATGGAAAATTTATTAAAGCAGAATTGGCAGACGAGACTTTCACGGTCACTAGCCCGGCTGACTTTAAGGACACTGTCGGCGAAGTTCCCGTAAAGTTCAGCCACGTAGATACAGCTGTTGAAGCGGCTACAGCGGCTTTTAAAACCTGGTCACACCTAAGTTTGGAAAAGCGGATAGAATACATTCAGCGCTTATCAGAAATATTTCTTTCTAAAAAAGAAGAGTTTGCTGAAACCATCAGTAGAGAAACAGGTAAGCCTCTTTGGGAGACAAGAACTGAGGCTGCTGCAATAGTCGGTAAAATTAAAATAACTTTAGAGCATTCTTTAAAGCTCGTAGCTGATGAAAAGATTGAAAATGCACTTCCTAAAGTTGATGGCGTTGTGCGCTTTAGGCCCAAAGGTGTTATGTCCGTAATCGGTCCTTTTAACTTTCCAGCTCACTTACCTAACGGTCACATAGCTCCAGCACTTTTAACAGGAAATACGGTTGTCTTTAAGCCTTCAGACAAAACACCTTTTACTGGACAGCTAATGGCTAAGTGCTATGAAGAGGCAAAGCTTCCAGCGGGTGTTTTTAACCTTGTTCAAGGGAAAGTAGAGAGTGGTAAGCGCTTGGTTTCTCATAAGGATGTACACGGGGTCTTATTTACAGGATCTTATGACGTTGGTTTAAGAATCAAGCAAGACACAATATCGCAATATTGGAAAAGTTTAGCATTAGAGATGGGTGGAAAAAACACATCTTTAATTTGGAAAGATGCCCCTTTGGAAAAAGCTGTTTACGAATCTCTCATGGGAGGGTTTTTATCAGCTGGTCAAAGATGTTCTTGTACAAGTATTATTTTTGTTCATGAAGATATTTATGATTCTTTTTTAGAAAAGTTTTACGCCGCAGCTAAAAAAATAAAGATTGGTCATTGGTCCGATCCTAATAATTTTATGGGCCCGCTTATCAGTGAAGAGTCTGTTGAGAAATATGCAACTTTTCAGCAAATTGCGCTTCGTGAAGGTGCTGAATGCATTATGCGTGGTAAAAAATTAGAACTTGAGTACCAAGGCAACTATGTTTCTCCAAGTATATATGCAATGTCAGAGTATAAATCTGATTCAGTCTATCTGACTCAGGAAATTTTTGGCCCGAACGTAGCCGTCATCAAGGTTAATAATTTTGAAAAGACGTTAGACAACATAAACTCATCACATTTTGGATTGGTGTCGTCAGTCTTTACAAAGGATAAAGCATTGTATGAAAAAGCTTATAAGACTCTGAACGTTGGTCTCTTAAACTGGAACAGAACAACTAACGGGGCGAGTTCTAGGCTTCCATTTGGAGGAACAAAAAAATCAGGAAATGGCAGGCCTTCAGCTCATCATGCTGTTTACTATTGCACAACTCCAGTTGCCTCTCTAGAAGACTACTCAAGTATTGACGATATTAAACTTCCTCCAGGTTTAGAGCTGTGAAAAAGAGTTTTTTCTCATTTATAGTTTTGTTATCAGTTTTTGCGATCTGTACTTTTTACTATGTGTACAAATCCGGTCTTTCTTACTCTTTTAAAAATGAAATAAGTTTTGATGTAAAGAATGGTGAGACTTTTAACGGAGTCCTTAGAAAGCTTGCACAGGAAGAGCCCGGCTTGCCTCTGGCTATTTCTAAGTTTTATATAAAACTTGAGGGAACAGGGAAGTCTTTAAAGACGGGTGAATACCACTTTAAAAAAGGTGAAACTGTTGCTGAAGTGCTCCGAGCTTTAGCCGTAGGGAGAGTTGTAGAGTACAAAATTGTGATCCCTGAGGGTTACAATATTTTTGAAATTGCGGATCTCTTGGCTGAACAAAGAATTGTAAAACAAAAAAAAGCCTTTTTAGATGTGGTGCTGTCGCCAGACGCCGCAGTTGAGTTTATGGGATTTGAAGCGCCGAATCTAGAGGGATATCTTTATCCGGCCACTTATAATTTTTCAAAAAACACAGCCTCTTATTTGGTAGCTAAGAGACTTACTGACGCGCACAAAAAAAACTTCGCAAAGCTTCTTAAGAGAGTCGGTAGACTTCCAGAGGGTTTTGATCATCACAGGCTTGTGACCTTGGCCAGTGTGGTTGAAAAAGAAACTGGTGCATCTTTCGAAAGACCAATTATTGCTGCAGTCTTTTTGAACCGTCTTAAAAAAAGAATGAGACTGCAGAGTGATCCAACAACTATTTATGGAGAGTGGATCAAAACAGGAGAGAGGCTTTTTAATATTAGAAGAAAACATCTCCAAACTTTAAATGCATACAACACTTATAAAATAAGTGCTCTACCCGTGGGGCCTATTTCCAATCCAGGGTATGAAGCTATGTTGGCGGTCTGTGAGCCTAAGCCAGGTGACTACTATTATTTTGTGAGTAAAAATGATGGAACACATTATTTCTCTAAAACTTATAAAGAACATAATAAAGCGGTTAGAAAGTTTCAAATGTCAAAAAAAGCCAGGAGCGGTAAGTCTTGGCGAGATCTTAAAGAAAAATAGAAAACCAATTTTACTTAATAATTCTTGTGACAGTGATGCGCGATCTTACACGATTGGTATCATTTTTATAGTGAATGAAGTAGTCTTGCTTTAAAATTTCTTCAGCACTTCTTTCGTCTTTATCACCGACTTTAATTTTGTAGTAAGCGACTTGATCTTGTTCTGCAGAAAAGTAAGTTGAAAATGGGATAGGTTCAGCGGGCCCAGCCTCTTCATCAACATTTTCATCAACAGGTGGTTCTTTTTCAAAAGCAGTCAATCTCAAAAAATCACTCTTGTCTTCTTTGGTGGAATTTCCGATTTCAATTTTAAATTTTTTGAGCTGGATCTTTCCATTTGTGTTGCTCACAGGAATCTCGATAATTCTCATTCCAAAAGAATCGATAGTTATATTCTTAGTGCAGTTTATAGTGGGTTTAGGATTGCCTTGAACATTCGAACTCACGATTCTTACAGTTGAGAGCTCTTCATTGTCTAAAACAATTTCAAAAGTAGAAACAATGGATTTAACAGCAAGGGCTTCTCCGTCAGGAAAATCAACTGGATCAACAGCGTCAAAAACCTCTGTTGCTTGTTTTTCTGTAAGTTCAAAAGCTGTGGGGTCGATAGCATTGGCAGAACCCCCGCATGCATTAAGAGCCGAAAGCCGATTGTTACGTTGGTTGTTACAGCCGACTGTGGCTAAAAGAGTGACTGTAAGCATGAGTAGGCATTTAAATTTGAACATACATGACACATACCGGCATTCCAGACTTAAGTCAATCAGGGCTTTAAATTCTTTCAAATGCAAGTTAGAGCAGTTTTACAAGATTCTCTGTGGGAATCCTGTAAAAGCCACCGTCCTTAGGGTTTAGTCTAAAGGCATGAACTTGAGGTTGAAAATCTAATCCAAAAGTTGGGGCAACGATTTCCATGATAGCATCACCATCTAAATCAGACGCAAAGAGAGATGAGGTTTTGTTGTTCACAAACATCTGACCGTCTGCCTTTGAATCTATATCAAATGAAACAGCATGGGCGCGGGGCCTATTGAGATCATAGATCTCAATCCAGATTTTTTTACCAGACATAATTTTGAGCACTTTGTATTTGTGATCTTTAACATTAAGGCTGGTCTCCAAGCTTGCTAGTAGAGTTCTTTGATTTGGATATAAATAAGCTGAGATTTTATTTTGCCAGCTGGAACTGAAAAAAACGCCAAGACAAGTGACCATCAAAGACACTGATAGCAGAAGTAGGCTTGAGTTGTAGACAGTTAGACGGTGCATAAGAATATTAGAACGTGTTTACTTTAAAAAAGCAAAACTGATGTTTCTATCCTTACCACCATTTTGTCTGCGGTAAGAGCAATAGCTTGAGGAGGTAAAGGTGTCTATCTCTGACCTGAAGATTGTAGGCTTAAAAGATCGAGCTTTGAACTCTAGTACTCTAGTCAAAGAAACCTTGTATTTATCTAAAGCAATTTTTTCAACCCATTCGGATTCTGGAAAATTTTTAAGTTGGGGGGCGAAAGCTTCTACTACATCTGGGCCAACTTCAAAAGAAGGAGCCTTAATGTGGGGACCTATAAAAACAGTAGTTTCTTTAGATTTTGATAGACTGTTTAATGCCTTTTCAAAAAGACCTAGTTGAAGACTGCGCCAACCTAAATGAAGACTAAAGAGCTGGTTGTCATTAAAGATAAAACAGGGAATGCAGTCAGCAGTGTAAATCCCTAAATAAAGATTTTTTTTATTGGTCAAGAGGCCATCAGAATCTTGAATTAAGCATGAAGATCCAAAAAGCTCAGACTTGATCTCTATTAGATCCGCTTTGTGAATCTGATGGCCAAACGCAATGTTTTTTTCTAGGAGGGAATCGGCGGATTTTGAGTTGCCAAAAAAAACAGAGACATGCTCATTCTCAAAAACCTCACCATAATCTAGCTGGGTTTTTTTCAAACTATGTTGAGCTCATCTGGCCAAGGAACTTCAAAAGAAACAATTTCACCACTTGAAGGGTGCTCAAAAGAGAGTCTGCGCGCAACTAAGGCCATGCGATCAATTCTTTTTAGTTTCATTCTAAGTTCTACATCTAAAATAGATTTTAGGTTTTTTTCAGAGCCGTAAAGCTCATCATTTAAAATTGGCAGCTGGGCCTCAGACATATGGACTCTAATCTGATGAGTGCGTCCCGTGTCTAACGCAAGTTCCGTTACACTTACTGCGCCAGGTAAAATTTTTTTAAAATGCGTAATGGCTTTTTTTCCACCTTCTTGGCTTGAAAATTTAACTCGGTTTCTCGGGCTTCTTGCAAGGTAAGATGTCCAAGTGCCCTCGTCTTCTTTTAACTTGCCGAAATGTAGGGCCCAATAAATGCGTTTTGCTGTTTTTTTTTTAAACTGAGCTGTGAGACTGTCGAAAGCCTTTTGCGACTTAGCCATAACAAGTAGACCGCTAGTTTCTTTGTCCAGTCTATGAACTATACCAGGCCTTACACTGTCATTTTTTAAAAGCTTGTCGAAAAAAGCATGCACTAAGGTTTCATCAGTGTTGCCAATTCCTGGGTGAGTGATGAGTCCTGCAGGTTTGTTTACAACAAGAATATCTTCGTCTTCAAAAATAACTTCAACGGAAATATTCTTTTGAGATAGAGGCTCAGTCGAGTCTTTCGAAAACTCTTTTTCAAAATCATAATAAACGACATCTCCAAAAGAAAGACTGGCTGAGGGTTTTACATTCTTATGATTAATTTTGACTGCGCCTGATTTGATAAGGCCTTGAAGTTTAGAGCGGCTCAGATTTGAAAATCTAGAATTTAAAAAGTGATCTAAACGAAAGCCATTAGATTCTTCATCAACGGTAATCTCACCTTTATTTTCGTTTTTCGTCATAATTTACCATGTATTCTTTTGTAAAAGTGGAGTGGTCGAGCCCCAGTAGTTTTGCAATCTGCGATACGAAACCTCTCACAAAAACTTTAGCAGGTAAACTTTCAAAGTCTTCATTTTCAACGGCCAAAATATTTGTTTTGGATATTTTAGAAAAAGTAGAGACTTCTTCAAGAGAAATGTTTTTATAGGTTCTTATTTTTTGAAGAAAAGAGCCCGAACAGTCACTGAGCTTAATGATTTGATCTTCTATTGAAGAGTCCTCTTTGAAATGGCCCTTGATGCATCCACGCACAACTGAAATACCAACGTCAGAATTTAAAGCACTGGAGACTTTTTTTTCTTTAACTTCAAAAGCCTCATCACTGTTTTCGAATGAAAGATTTAAATTTTGGTTGTCATAAGCCTGTCTTAAATTAGAATTAGAAAGAGTGTTGTAAGCCTCTTCAATAAGTCTATGGAGTTCAAGAGCCTCTTCTTTGCTAAACATACTGTAGAGTGCGGAGCTATTAGAGCTATAGGTTTCCTTGGCCGTTAAATAGGCGAGTTCAATCTCTTGAAGAGTGGCTGCTTCAGTGATTTCTAAAATTTCGTAATAGTTCTGTCCGTTGAGTGTCATGCTGCTAGCTTAGTGTAGCCCAGATCGTTGTTGTTTTCAATTTTAGAAAACAGACCTTTGAGCTCACCAATAGTTTCAGACTCAGGCGCTTCAACAAAGAGGGGCTTCATAGTCCTAATCGACTGCCAAACTCTATTATCATAATCAATATGGCCTAAAAACTCAACATTTTGACCAAAATACTGTCTTGAAACATGGGCTAGGGAATTACCAATTTTCTGATCTCTTGGTGAGCGGCACTGATTGATGATGATCTTAGGTTTGTGCGACAGCATTTGTCTTACAATTTCTCGACCGGCGTTGGGATATTTTAAATTTAAGTGCTTAAGTAAGTCAGAAGGGCGCTTGATGCCAAGTTCTTTTTTGCGAGACATTGTTGCGTGTATTGAGTCTTGAAAATTATAGGTCTCTGCACAGTTTTGAAGTGCTCTATAGAAGACGCGCTTTAGAAAGTTATATGTATTTTCAATACTAATAGGCTCAGGGGTGCTCACAGCAAGTTTGATATCAGCGTCTAAGAAGGCTTCGATAGTCTCCATACCCGTTCCTGCACCAAGATCGTAAACGACTCGGTCATAACCTAAGCATCTAGCTGCATTGAAAAATTGATTTAAATTTTGACTGGTAAAGCTAAAATCTTCATCCCAATCAGAAGCACCACGGATAATGCTTAAGTTTCTGTATTTAGTAGTTACTACAACTTCAGCTAGGCTTTCGACATCTCCTTGAAAGTAATTTTTTGCAGAAATGCCTTGTCCCTCTACGCCAAGATATGTGTGGGCGTTTGCACCGCCAAAATCCATATCTATTAAAAGGGTTTTAAAATCAGATTTTGCAAGAAAGAGAGCAAGGTTGCTGGTGATAAAAGACTTGCCAATACCGCCTTTACCACCGCCAAGGGCGTAGACTACTGTTTCTGCATTTCTGCTCAAATTGCTTTTTCTATTGAATCTATAGTTTAACTTTATCATATCTATACTTTTCTTCGGCTTCAGACTTCCTTAAATACAGAGGGTAAAGGTCTAGATGTGTGTAAGTTTTGGTGAGGAATTTGTTTTGATCGAGTTCTTTAACAGCTGCAAGATAATCGTTAGTATCAATTTTAATAGAATTGATTTCAGGAAATTTTTTTTCAATATTTGAGTTCGGACTAAAGACCTGTTTAGAAGATTTCTCAAATTTTATTGCGCCTTCAGTAAAAACAATCTCAGTTTGAAACACCTTATCAATGAATTCGTAATCAGCTTTGAAGACCATACTCCCAATCGATGAAATGCAAACAGAAAAACTTTCTCTTACATTTAATTTTTTTTGAACATGGAGAGCTGTGGTTTTGAATGAGTTTATACAGTATATGGGAACGTCTTTATAAATTAGTCCAACTGTCTTAACAAAAGAGGCGCCGACCCGTAAGCCCGTAAAGCTCCCGGGCCCTGAAACAAAGTAAATATTGTCCAGCTCGTGCAAATCAAGAAAACTTTTGCATTTTTTAAATTCACTTAAAAGCTGCTCAGTGTGTCTAAGTGGGTGGGTCCAGTATGATGAAAAAACAATTTTGTAATTTTGATCAAAAGCTAAAAGACACCCATCACTTTGACTGGTATCTATGAGCATAGATATTTTTAAAGATTTACCAGCCTGAAAAGACGATTCTAGAGAAGTCATTAAATATAGTGTATACTACAAGGCTCATGACTAAAACAACGCCAATCTGTTGACCAATAATTTTTGTTTTGAGACTGACGGGCGAGCCTTTTACAACTTCTGCAAAATAAAAAAGAAGGTGTCCGCCGTCTAAAACAGGAATGGGGAATAAGTTTAGTAAAAAGAGGTTTATAGATATAATCGCCATCATTTTTATAAAGTATGACCAGCCAATGTCTAAAGAGTCTCTAGCAACTTTACCTATTGAAATCACACCACTTAAAGTTTTATGTGAGACTTCTCCAGTCAAAAGTTTTTTAAAGCCCGCGAGGGTAACAGAGATCCAGTAGCCAGACCGTTCAACTCCGTAAGCAATAAGATCAGCTGCGCCTGTTACTTTTTTGAGTTTAGTAGCTGGTGGAAGGTACTCTAGTGCGGGTGCGAGGCCAATAGTAGGTCTGTATTCAACTTGTCCTGTAGCAGTCAAAATTTCAGTTTGATTAGGAGTGACCACAATTGTTTTTTGACCTTCTTTGTTTCCAACCACAAGAGTTGCAGAGGCTCCTTTGCTCGTACCCTTGATCTCTTCAACTAAAAGCGGCCACTCGCTAAGTGATTTGCCATTTACAGACAAGATTTGATCACCCTCTGATAAGCCGGCATCAAGTGCAGGAGAGCCACTGCGCACCTGTCCGACCATAAGCTCTGGTTTGACGAGCCCTGCATTTTCAAAAGTCCAAGGTTGAGGACTGTTTTTAGAAACTTTAAAATCAATGCTCTCGCCCTTATTTTTTTGAACAGAAAGTATGAGGCTTTTGGTGGGGTCGGCTTTAGCAAGCGCAGCATTCAAATCTTTTAAAGTTTTAGTTTTGAAGCTGTTCACTCTTGATATGGTCTCAACTGAGTTGGCTCCCTGTTGCCTTAAGGGCGATCTATAATCAATTCCAACTTTAGAAGAAGCCTGTATTAAATTGATGCCCTCAATGATACCTACATATTTTGAAGTCGACAAAGGACTTTTATTTTCCTTAATTTTAACAGGAGCCAAAACAGTTTTGTTTGATCCATCAACTGAAACCACATCCAGTCGTGCATTTGAACCGTTTTGCATTGCACTTATTTTTTCTGTAAAACCTTGAAAGTATTCAACTTCTGAACCGTTCACTTTCACAATAGTGTCACCTGATCGAAGCCCTGATGAAAAAGCTGGGCTGTCTTTTTTAACATCACCAATTTGTGTGGAGACTTCTGGAGCACCAAAAAAACCCATGGACACAAAAAGTATGAATGCAAAAATTAAATTCATAAGTGGTCCGGCGGAAACAATCGCAATGCGCTCCCAAACGGATTGATGATTGAAACTTTTGGAATGTTCAGATTCAGGCAGGGGATCTTCTTCAGTGCCATCACCAAACATTTTAACATAGCCGCCGAGTGGGATAAGACTCAGGCAGTAATCGGTCTCGCCCCATTTCCATTTTAAGATTTTTGGTCCAAAACCAAGGCTGAAAGTTTCGACTCTCACCCCACACATGCGAGCCACAATAAAGTGGCCCCACTCATGTATAAAAATCAAAACACCAAGCAATAAAAAAAATGGGCCAACAAGGCTTAATTTAGATAATAAAAATTCCATAGACTTAGAATTGTAAAATTATATAGCTGATAAAACCAGCGAAAAGAAAGCCATCTAGACGATCGAAGAACCCGCCATGTCCTGGGAACAAACGTCCAGAATCTTTGACATTTTTAGCACGCTTTAAAAGTGATTCTGCTAAATCTCCAGTCAGCGCAGCAAAAAATATGAGCATTGAAAGCAATGCCTTTAAAGCCAGGTTGTCTAGTTTGTAAAAAATAGAATAATTAGGGAAATGCGAATCCAGGACTAAAGTGAGTGCAGTGCAAGTGAGTGCAGCAAAAAGCGCACCCTCGATTGTTTTCGAGGGTGAGGACTGCGGAAACAATTTAGTGCTAAAAATTTTTCCACCAGTGAGCTTTCCCCAGAAAAGTGAGAATGTATCAAAAGAGGCCACCATAAAAAGTAAAAAAAAGATGGTTTGCTCGTGGGTTCCTGAGTTTAAATGACCAAGTAAAAATGTAGGGGCGATCAAAGAAAAAAACAAAAAAACGTATAGCTGAGAGTGTTGTTTGTAGAGCTCCACAATTGATTTAGCTTGAAATCTTTGGACCCAAATCCATAAAAGAACTTCTAAAATTAAAAATAAAAACAAAATATTTATATTCGGAACAATTAAAAAGGTGATGAAAAAAGCAAAATGAAAAGGGAGAAGGTATAAAAACTCTCTTTTTTTATTGAAGAGTAGAGACCCACATTCGTAACCAGCGATTAAAAAAGCCAAGCTACTCAGCGTATAGAGTCCTGAGGCGCCAGCAAATGCAAAGGTTGAAAAAATAAGTAAAATGCCGAGCAGCCCTGTTAGAATGCGTAGGGGAAGACCTGCCATCAAAGCCGAGTTTCCTGTTCAAGGGCTACTTTTAGGCTGGGAACCGCGCCAAATCTCCGTTCGCGACCAGTGAAAACATCAATGGCCTCATCCAAATCAGCTGGTGTAAAATCAGGCCAGAGGACTTTTGTAAAATAAAGTTCAGAATAAGCCGACTGCCAAAGCATAAAATTTGAAAGTCGCTGCTCGCCACTTGTTCTGATGATCAAGTCTGGGTTCGGATAGCCCTCTTCAGCTAAGAGCTGATCAAGTCTTTCTTCATTAATTGGTGTGGTTGTTTGAGCAAAGTGGAAATTGATTTTATCAACAAGTTCTTGTTTTCCTCCATAGTTCAAAGCGAGAGTGAGGTTTAAACCGTTATTGCGTTTAGTTTTCTCAACAAGGGTTTTTATGCTGGACTGTAATTCTTCAGGTAATTGTTCAAGTCTGCCAATCACTCTGAGGCGGATATTGTTCTCAACTAAATAAGTACTTTTCTTTTTCAGATGTCGCTCTAGGAGTTTAAAAAGAAATTTAACCTCTTCAAGGGGGCGCGACCAATTTTCAGTGCTAAAGGCATATAGAGTAAGAAAGTCTACCTCTGTTTTTTGTGAGCAGTGTTCAACTATGGTCTGCGCGACTTCCGAGCCTCTAATGTGTCCCCAGAATCTATTCTTATTTCTAGCCTTGGCCCAGCGGCCATTGCCATCCATGATTAGAGCTATGTGTTTGGGAAACTTAGTCATAATATCTATTACAAACTAAATAGTTAAAAGTTCATTTTCTTTGTCATCAGAAATTTTATCGATCTTTTTTATGTGATCATCTGTGAGGTTTTGGATGTCGGCTAAAAAAGTTTTTTCATCGTCCTCACCAATTTCTTTAGCCTTTTGAGAAGCCTTGATGAGTTCATTGGCGTCTCTTCTGGCCATACGCACAGAGATTCTAGCGTCTTCAACAATTTTTTTAATTGATTTAACCATATCTTTACGACGGTCTTCAGTGAGGTCGGGTAGTTTTAAGCGAATCACTTTTCCATCACTTTGGGGAGCCATCCCAATATTAGACTTAATAATGGCGGCTTGAATGTCTTTTAAAACCGATGCTTCCCAAGGAGCTATCAAGAATGATTTGGCATCAGGACAGGTTACCGAAGCGACCTGGTTTAAAGGGTTGAGCGATCCATAATAGTTAACTTTGACATTGTCGAGCATGCTAACATTGGCTCTTCCTGTTCTAACCTTTTTAAGGTCCTCGATAAGGGCATGGATTGATTTGTCCATAGATTCAAGAGTGGATTTTTTTAAGTCTTCAATCATGATGTGCACCTCTTATTTGCTAATCTTAATTTATAATTTATTTGTGAATTCGAGTTCCTATCTTGTCACCCATCAACACGCGTCTAATGTTTCCACGCACACCAAGGTTGAAAGTCACGATAGGCAGTTTGTTGTCCATAGATAAACTCACAGCAGTTGAGTCCATCACTTGTAGTTTTTTTTGAAGAACATCTAAGTAGGTGATGTCTGAGAACATTATAGCGTCTTTGTGAAGCTCTGGGTCTTTATCGTAAACACCATCAACTTTAGTTGCTTTGAGGATTACATCGGCATTGATTTCCATTGCTCTCAAACTAGCTGCAGTATCTGTTGTAAAGTATGGGTTTCCAGTGCCGGCGCCGAAAATCACTACTCTGCCTTTTTCGAGGTGTCTAACCGCTTTGCGCCTTATATAGGGCTCAGCTATTTGTTCCATCTTAATGGCTGTTTGAACTCTGGTTTTTATTCCAATTTTTTCAAGTGAATCCTGTAGTGCTAGCGCATTGATACAAGTCGCTAGCATCCCCATATAATCTGAAGATGAGCGGTCCATTCCTTTTGCAGATGCGGCAACACCTCTAAATATATTGCCGCCACCAATGACAATCCCAATTTCAACACCAAGTTCAAAAGCTTCTTTAACGTCTTCAGCAATCTCAGCAATTGTTTGCGTATTGATGCCATATCCGTCTTTTCCGGCAAGAGCTTCGCCGCTTAACTTTAAAAGAACCCTTTTGTAGGCAGGTTTGTCACTCACGTATAATCCTTTTTCTTAGTTTGTCATAGAGGCAACTTCTTCAGCGAAGTTGTCTACTTTTTTCTCAATGCCTTCTCCAAGTTCAAAACGAGTGAAGCGCTTAATTGAAAATTCTCCACCTAGTTTTTTTGCAGTTTGGCTAGAGTACTCAGCAACAGTCAAATCAGGATTCTTTACAAATGGTTGTTCAAGCAAACATACGCCCGCAGCCCATTTTTTAATTTGGCCTTCAAGAATTTTATCTAAGAACTCAGCTTTTTTGCCTTCTTCAATGGCCTTGGCTTTAAGAACAGCTTTTTCAGCTTCTTTAGCTTCGTCAGTGATTTCATCCATTGAAATGTACTCAGGACCCATAGCAGCTATGTGCATAGAGATGTCACTTACAAAAGTTTTAGCCGCTTCAGATTGAGCCGCTTCAGGAGTTGCAGTGCTCACTTCCATAAGTACGCCGATTCGTCCTTCACCGTGAATGTATGCGTGTACAAGACCAGTGTTTCCAGAAAGGTCAAATCTTGCAAATCTTCTGATGACAATGTTCTCGCCAATTTTTGCAACAGCA
>Ga0115567_10000200_pt1 | contig 58895 bp, 52 predicted proteins | sample COGITO_mtgs_1204_2_FD_88679 | JGI IMG/M metagenome (GOLD analysis project Ga0115567, IMG submission 88679) | Pelagic marine microbial communities from North Sea - COGITO_mtgs_120412 | ecosystem: Environmental > Aquatic > Marine > Epipelagic | place: Germany:Helgoland, sampling site Kabeltonne...
CATCACTGCTATCTAAAATAATCTGACCCTCTGGCTTTAATAACTTATCTGCCTGACTTAAGAAGTCTTTCAGGCGATCCTTTTTGCCAATAAATCCTATGCCATTCATCAAACAGATCAAGGTGTCGAACTGACTATCAGTCATTTCGAAATAATCAGCTACTCTGGCGTCAGTCACCTGAGAAGCACTCATGATTTCTACTGCAGCAGCACTCGTATCTATTGCCGTAACTTCATATCCCATTTGCTGCAAACAAATAGCATGGCAGCCAGTACCTGCCCCAATATCTAAAACATGTCCCTCGCATACAGAAAGCGCCATTTTTTCTAAATCTGGCATTTCGTCATAGGCTCGGAAAAAGTACCAAATCGGCATTTCTTCTGCCGCCCCATAAGAATTATGAAGCAATAATGGTGGTGATTCGTTGTGGTCAACGAACTCTTTCAGCGCTTTGCCATAGGGATCCATACGGTAAAAAAGTAGAGATCATACTACATATCAAAATCAAAAATATTTTACTAACAAAAGAATCTTTTATAATCGATTGACAAAACGAAAGGAAACATGGGAATCTATACTCATAACAGGGAGATATTGTATGTAAAACCCATTTATAAAAAATTTGATAAATACTTTATTTACAATCACTTAATGCAGCCTTACCGCTCAAACTAGAAAAGCGTCTTTTGAGATAATTTTGATAAAACGCCCACGAACAAAAGTCATATTTGTATGTTGATACAATTGTATGATGAAACGAGTAGTGAAATACGGTTTACTTTTAATGGCGCTCTGCCTTCCTTCAGTGGTATCGTATGCCCAAGACACAACTATTCCTAAGAAGTCTTTCGAAGCGGTGAGAGCCGTTGATAAGATCAAAATCGATGGGATTTTCGATGAAGCATCTTGGGGTTGCGCGCCCATCTTAACTGATTTTGTGCAAAGACGGCCTTCCCCAGGCGTAGCATCGGAACGAAAAACTGAAGTGAGGTTCGTGTACGATGATGAAGCCATCTATGTATCCGCAAAACTTTACGAAAAGAAGGATCAAGCCTTCAACCTTTTAACGAACCGTGACAATATTGGTGACTCCGATTATTTTGGTGTTTCTATAGACCCCTTTAATGCTGGCTTGAATGGTGTTGGTCTTTTTGTAACCATCGCAGGTGTTCAGTATGACACAAGATATTCAAATGGCGGTAATGAGAGAATTTGGAGAAATGATGCGGCATGGAATGCGGTTTGGCTGTCAGAAACAAAAGTTTTTGAAGACTATTGGACGGTAGAGTATAAAATACCTTTTGCGGTACTTCGGTTCACCTCAAAGGATATTCAAAGTTGGGGAATCAATTTTTTTAGAAGGTCCACCTTCCTAAATGAAGAATCATTCTGGAACCCAATTAACCCCGAGATTGATGGATTTTTAAACCAAGCTGGCGAAGTGACCCAGCTCGAAGACATAGAAACCCCTACTCGATTATTCTTTTATCCGTACGTATCGACTGTGATCAGCAGGTCAACTGAAACTGGTTTCGTAGCACCTCAACTAAACGGTGGTATGGACATCAAATACGGCATCAACGATGCTTTTACCCTTGATATGACTTTGATTCCAGATTTTAGCGGGGTGCGTTCGGATAATGAAGTATTAAACCTCTCTCCTTTTGAGGTGAGGTTCGATGAACAAAGACAGTTTTTTACCGAAGGCGTTGAACTATTTAACAGGGCTGACTTATTCTATTCGAGAAGAATAGGCAACACTTTTGGCAACGTTACAGAAACGCTTGACGATAGTGAAAGTATTACGTCAAGGCCCATTGCAGCGCAACTTATCAATGCGAGTAAAATCACTGGCCGTACAAACAGCGGTTTAGGCATCGGCTTCTTTAATGCAGTGACAGATAGAACTTTCGTAGAAGTTGAAGACTTCGAAACTGGGACTACCCGTCAAGTCGAAGCTGATCCACTGACTAATTTCAACCTGCTTGTCCTTGATCAAAACCTTAAGAACAACTCTAGCGTCACGTTCACTAATTCTAATGTATGGAGAGGACAAAATGCTGATGATGCAAATGTGACTGCCCTAAACCTGAATCTGAATGACCAAAGCCTATCATGGAGAGTAAGAGGATTCTATGGCTACAGTCAAGTGATTACACATGATATCGAATCGGCAACCAGCAACAATAAGACAGGCTACAAATACAACTTGAACTTAGCGAAGACTCGAGGTAATTTTCAGTTCAACGTAAGTAGAAATGTTGAAACTGACACTTATGACATCAACGATTTGGGCTTTTTAAGGCGAGCGAATAAAATAGAACACGGTGGCCGACTCTCTTACAATCAATTTACTCCGACTGGAATTTTCAACAGTTGGTCTGCAAGGATCGATGCTAATTACAACCAGTTGTACGAGCCTAACACCTTTACCAATATGTCTCTTAATCTTAACTTGAATGGCCAGTTTAAAAACTTCTGGTCACTTTCAGGCGAAATTGGAGGAAGCCCAAGGACAGATAATGACTTCTTTGAGGCTCGAACAAGTGGTTACGTATTTATGAGACCTCAGAGCCAACGATATACGGTATCGTTAAGAACTGATGGAAGAAAACTGTTGAGTGGTAACGGCCGATTGAGAATTAGCGTAAGACCTGATTGGGACTTCGTAGAGCATTCTTATAATATCTCGGGAACGGTTAGAATTGGAACACGCGCAGAGATAAGCCATAGAATAGAAGTGCTAGACAGGACAAATAATCGTGGCTATGTTACCAAATTATATGATGATGCTGGTAGCCTAAGTCGTGTGATGTTCGGTATTAGGGATAGAAAAACGTTGACAAACATTACTGACGCAAGATATATCTTCAGTAATCGAATGGGTGTTACTTTCAGGCTTAGACATAATTGGGACCGTGTCGACTATAGTCGTTTCCTAGAGCTGCAAGAAGATGGTGAGCTCCTTGAAACAGATTATACAGGCCTAGATACAGACACGAACGACCCACTGCATAACCGAAACTTCAATGTCTTTAATATTGACATGGAATATAACTGGCAGTTTCTACCTGGAAGTGAAGTCCGAGCAATTTGGAAGCGATCTATAGGTACAAATGACATCGACACTCAAATGGGATTCTTTGAGAACTTCGATAACACACTATCTGCCCCTAATTTTGATACCATCACCATTAGACTCGTATACTTCCTCGATTATTTGAACGTCAGAAACTTCTTTAGGAAGTAAGCGTTGGTAATGCCTTCTCGGCTTAATACCTTTAATCAAAACGATTGATATCAATTACTTAGCCCATTTATACCTCTCTGGAAATAACGATCAAATTAAGGTTGGCAATTTTATAGGTGACTTTGTAAAGGGAAAGCAATATCAAGATTTTGAACCAATGGTGGCCAAGGGAATTCTGCTGCATCGCGAAATCGATGTTTACACAGATACGCATCCTATCGTTTCATTGAGCAAAGACAAGCTGAGAGAAAAGTACAGGCACTACTCAGGTGTAATTGTAGATATGTTCTACGACCATTTCTTGGCTAAGCAATTCGATCAATACTCCAACATTCCGCTTGCAGACTTTGCCCAATCGAGTTATAAGGTTATGCAAAAGCATTGGGATATAATTCCTGCCAAGGGACAAAAAATGCTGCCTTACATGATTAAGGGCAACTGGTTGGTCAATTACGCAAATCCAGAAGGAATACATCGGGCACTCCAAGGACTCTCCAGGCGCACAAAATTTGACTCCAAATTGGACATAGCGATACAAGATTTGTATGAATATCAGGATGCCTTTGAAAGCGAGTTTCACGCTTTTTTCAAGGAGATTGTGCTGCATATTTCGCAATTCCGAGAAGATTTAATTAATTCGCCTACATGATCATCTCAAAGCCAAAGCGCACTACCATTTTTTCTCTTGTAGTCTTTACAGTGATCTGTGGGTTTGGTGCACTCTTTTTTCTACGCCAAATATTGAGTGATCCTGAGGGAACTTGGCGCTATATTGTTTTTGGAATACTCGTGCTTACCACAACGATTCTATTGTCCAAGCTGCTCTTTGGCTACAAAGTCATCAAGATCAGCCACGACAAAGTTCATATTTACTATCCTTTCCGCTTCTTCAAAACGGTGCAGGATATTGGTAATTTGGGCGCATGGGAAGAAACCATCATAAACACAAACAAAACGGAATTCAGACAGCTCAAGCTAGTTTTCCTGAATAAGGGTTATGTGAAACTGAGCAATCAGGAAAACAGTGATTATGATAAGGTTTACAATTACATCAAGCGGAAAGCACCTAAAAAAGAAGCCAAAGACTAATGCTTAAAAACTTACTTATAGTCGCCATTGGTGGTGGAGTTGGAAGTGCATTACGCTACCTGCTGCAAGAAACACTTCATAAGCAAATTGATAATTTTGAGCCTTATGGCACTTTTGTGGTCAACATTCTAGGCTGCCTGCTCTTAGGGCTATTGGCGGGCTATGCCGAACAAGAGAAAATCATCAACTCTTCTCTTAACCTTCTCTTGATTTCTGGTTTCTGTGGTGGTTTTACTACTTTTTCAACCTTTGCACTACAGGGAAATACGCTTTTCATTTCGAGCAAGCCAGTACAAGCAATTCTCTATATTGGGCTTAGCGTAGTTGTAGGTTTATTAGCAGCATACTTCGGTTACAAGCTTACCAAACCTTAATGAGACCAGTCGTACTGATCCAAGCCTTCTAGACTGGCCACTAGTAAATCAATTGCGCCTTGAATATCCTCTTTGTTTGCCATTTCAATTACTTGATGCAAATGCCTTGTAGGTATCGATACAGCGCCAGAGATAGCACCGTCCTTACCCATTCGTTGCACACCGGCAGTGTCAGTACCACCAGCAGTTAGGATCTCTGGCTGCCACTTGATCTTCTTCTTATCGGCTACCTGCTTCATATAAGCCACCATGCGATAATCGCAAATGGTAGAAGCATCCATTATCTTAATCGCAGCACCCTTACCTAACTCTGTAACCATTTCATGGGGTAATGCTCCTGGAAGGTCAAAAGCAATGGTTGTATCCAAGCCGAAGCCAAAATCTGGGTTGATGGTATGTGCAGAGACATTAGCTCCTCTTAGGCCTACTTCTTCCTGAACGGTAAATACCGCATAGACATCATAAGGCTGCTTTTCAAGGAGTTTAAGCGCTTCAATTAGAATAAATACCGATACCCGATTGTCAATGGACTTGCAATTAACACAGTCTCCCATTTCGATGAGCTCACGCTCACGCGTGATTGGATCTCCTATGGTAACCACCTTCTCTACCTCTTCTTTCGACATACCAAGGTCAATAAAGTAGTCAGAAATCTTTGCCACTTTGGTGCGTTCCTCGGCTGTCATTACGTGTATAGGCTTGCTACCCATAACGCCAATGACATCCTCTTTACCATGGATTATTACACGTTGTGCAGTCAGTGTTTTCGGATCAAAGCCACCAAGCGTATGAAAGCGTACGAAGCCTTTCTCATCAATATGTGTCACAATGAACCCTATTTCGTCCATGTGAGCTGCCACCATGACCTTCTTTCCATCTGGGTTATTGACACCTTTCTTGAGCGCAACAACATTACCCATGTTGTCCACCGAAACATCATCGACTAGAGGGCTTACTTCTTTGATAACTAAGTCTCGGACACGTTTCTCGAAACCGGGTGCTCCTGCAATTTCACAGATACTTTTTAGAAGGGATACGTTGATGCTCATAGCAATAAAGGATTATGCCACGAAGATAGGAGGAATACGAATTAAGACGAAGAGACTATTATAAATCTTCGGCAATGGTAAAGAGAACTTCCATTGTGTAGATACCTGGAGAATAAGTAAAACCAGGTGTCAGCCTATAACTGAATCGAATTTTGCGCTATTGGAAAGTTTAGTAAAGTTTACCCGTCTACCCTTTGTATTGTTGATATCATCTACGCTTGCAGCATTAATTTGCAGCCTATACTTCTTATCATCCAACTTATCTTGTTCATCATCTGGTGTATCTGAGAAAAAGTAACCTTTCGTTTTATTCTCATTAATACGAACATTAATGACAAATGCAGTATCAATTCCAACAGGTAATTCAACGTAGATAACATTGTCTGGAATCCTCTTCCATTCGTGGTCTAGTATTTGAAGCCTAATATTGGATGCGAGATTCACTCGGATTTTTTCAAGAGAATTCCCATCATTAACCAACCTCAAATTTATACTCGCACTGTCTGCTTCATTAGTGAAGTATACCTGTCTCTCTTGGACTAATAAATTCCATTTTGAAATTTTCTTTATTGAGACTGACCAGGCACTAGAAGCCAAAGCATCTCCAAATTCAGAATAGGCTGTAGCACTGATGAAATAATTGACATTACCATTTGTGGTTTTAGAAGGGACTAATCTGATAGGGATAAAGGTCGAATCACCAGGGGCGACTTCATGAATTTTAGTCATGTCATTAACGACCTTCCAACCAGCGGGAGAAGATAAGTCTAAATTGAATTTTAAAGGACGAGATGTGCGATTAATAGCTTTCACGACATTAGTGACAACATCATCAGCAGATGCAGAGCCACCGGACTTCAAAAAGTCAAGTGTCAAAGCTGTATTCAATACATTCGTTTGGGCTTGCGCTGTATTAGCAATAATTCCAAAGAATGCACCAATCACAGCAATGGAGAGAAATCTCCAAAGTCTGGATAGACGCGTAGTCAAAATAAGTTAGTTCTCGATGTTAGGTAAATCAAATATATGTAATAACTAACGATTTACACAATATGTAAATAGGCATTTAACATGCTTGAGGGCGCTTTTTCATGCGTTGCACTGCTAAGAAGCTTTAAGAAACAAAGTTTTGTATGTATAAAAAGTGAATTCTTACTACAATAAGCCTTCTGTACTAACTCGGAAATACAGAATTATTGATAGGTGAATAACCATTTAACAGAAGATTTCAACTACTCATTAAAATAGTTTGTACCAGTCCGTTTTACCCTGTTGATTAACGAAAAGAGCCCCTAAAAATTAGGGGCTCTAGTGCGCACGAGAAGATTCGAACTTCCACACAACTTAATGCACCACCCCCTCAAGGTGGCGTGTCTACCAATTTCACCACGTGCGCTTGAAATTCAAGGTTGGCAAAAGTAGTTAAGAATTGAGCTAATTCAAATAACAAACAATGACCTTTAAACAAATCTCCTTTGTTTAAAGGCATGTAGTTTTCTAGATTTAAATTTTACATCTCCAAAATGAAAAAACTCAACAAGACAACACTGCTCGGCATCATCTTCATTATCATCGGGTTGGTCCTTGCGCTGAGCAACCTCGACATGATACCTTATTATGTCAGAAGGTATATTTTTCAATGGGAAAATATTCTTTTACTCATAGGCTTGTTTTTAATCATTACGGATGAAAACAAACGAGCAGGAGGTATTCTGTTAGCCATAGGATTCATCTTTGTCATTGATGACTGGTTCAGGATAGATGTATCTATCTGGGACTTGTGGCCATTGGCCTTGGTAGCTATAGGTATTCACATTATCATGAGAAAGACCTCAACCACTGCTGATCTGAATACCCCAAATCCAGATGATAGCGATCTGATAGAAGATACAGCCATATTCGGTGGTGGTGACAAAGTAATCACTAGCTATAATTTTAGAGGGGGTAGTCTCACCGCTATTTTCGGAGGTTCAAATATTGACCTAACTACCTCTAAGCTTTCACCAAGATCAGCGCGCCTTGAAATTTTCTGCCTTTTCGGAGGGTCTAAAATTAGAGTGCCTCAAGATTGGAATGTAGAAATAGGCGTAACAAGTATCTTTGGCGCAACATCGGATAAGCGCGTGATAAAAGATGAAGCAGAACACCCTGAAAAACTCTACATCAAAGGATTAGTGGTTTTCGGTGGAGTTGAAATAATAAATTAATTGACCAACATGAAGAAGTTCTTAGTCCTAATTCTCCTCATATCAGTATGCTCTGCTGAGGCGCAAGATAGAATCACAGGCAGCAAATTTGCCACACGCTCAGAGGTAATCGCTCAAAACGGAATGGCGGCTACTAGTCAGCCTTTAGCCACTCAAGTGGCCCTAGACATCTTAAAGAAAGGCGGTAACGCCATTGATGCAGCAATAGCCGCTAACGCAGTACTCGGGCTCGTAGAGCCCACAGGCAATGGTATTGGTGGCGATCTATTTGCTATTGTTTGGGATGCTAAGACGCAACAGCTCTACGGGCTTAATGCCTCAGGCCGTTCTCCCTACAGCCTATCGCTTGACTACTTCAAGACTAACGGCTACGAAAAAATTCCTTCTTATGGCCCTTTACCAGTATCGGTACCAGGAGCAGTTGACGGCTGGTTCGAATTACATGGAAAATTTGGCTCCATGGAGATGCAAGAGATTCTACAACCCGCCATCAATTATGCCAACAATGGCTTTCCTGTAACCGAACTAATTTCTTGGTATATGGCAAGAGGTGCCGCAAACCTAAAAAGGTTTCCAGGATTCAAAGAAGTATATATGCCTAACGGATCAACACCCAAGAAAGGTGAAGTTTTTAAAAACCCAGCCTTAGCCAATACGCTTAGCTTAATTGCAAAAGGAGGACGTGATGCCTTCTACAAAGGCCCCTTGGCGAAGACCATTGCTGATTATATGGATCAACTTGGTGGATTCTTATCAGAAAAAGACCTTTCCGATCATACTTCAGAGTGGGTAGAGCCTGTATCAGTTAACTATCGTGGCTACGATGTTTGGGAGCTACCTCCAAACGGACAGGGAATAGCTGCCCTTCAGCAATTGAAAATCTTAGAAGCTTATGACTTGAAATCAATGGGTTTCGGTAGTGCAGAATACATCCACACCTTTACAGAGGCCAAGAAGCTAGCTTTTGCCGATCGCGCTAAGTTTTATGCAGATCAAGACTTTTATAAAACACCTATCGATTGGTTGATCTCAGAGGAATATGCCGCAGAACGAAGGAAACTCATCAACCCGGAAAAAGCAGCGCAGTCAGTTCCTGCTGGGCAACTTAAAGATGGAGATACCATTTACATGACGGTAGCAGATAAAGACGGCAATATGGTTTCACTCATCCAAAGTAATTATAGAGGCATGGGCTCGGGGATGACACCTCCAGGCTTAGGCTTCATTTTACAAGACCGAGGAGAGTTATTCTCATTAGAGGAAGGGCATGCTAACGTATATGAGCCGCACAAGAGACCTTTTCATACCATCATTCCGGCTTTCATTACTAAAGATGGAAAGCCCTGGGTAAGTTTTGGTTTAATGGGTGGCGCCACACAGCCACAAGGCCATGCGCAAATTGTCATCAACCTAATTGACTTTGGAATGAACTTGCAAGAAGCAGGTGATGCGCCTCGCATATTACACACGGGATCATCACAACCTACCGGATCGATAATGACCGATGGCGGGACGCTACAATTGGAAAGCGGCATTGACTATGAAGTCATTCGCAAACTCGTTTTGATGGGCCATACCATGTCTTGGAACGTGGGTAGCTATGGTGGCTATCAAGCGATCATGTGGGATGATAAAAACAAAGTCTACTATGGTGCTTCTGAATCAAGGAAAGACGGACAAGCTGCAGGATATTAACCCTCTCATAGCCCCCTAAAAGGGACACTCAAACACATAAAAGAAGGTAAGCTTAATCAGAGTCCTCTGCGAGAGACTCTGATAGTGATGGTAATCTGGCATTTCACACTCAGAGTCTCCTGAAAGGGACTCTGAGCAAGAGGGTGAAAAAACCATAATCTAGGTTAGATCATCTTTATCCAAAGTCCTACACGAATGAAGAGATAACAAAGAATGTAAGTTTAATCAGAGTCCTCTACGAGAGACTCTGATTGAGGAAGAGACTCTGATTGGGGAAGTAAGTGCCAGAGATCAATCTAGCGCGCTAGCTCTACTATAATCCCTCCATTGACAACAAACCCTTCTAAGGGCGCCCAAACGTCCAATAATTCAGGTGCCATGCTTGCCCCTAAGTTGATATTCTCAAACCTGGATTGACGGGTGTCGGTGAAGTTTTCGAAATTTAGGTATACACTTAAATTCTTAAATTTTCTAAGCGCCATAAATCCGACAATCCAAAAGTCATCCGTCTCAGACAAATCGTTTCTTAATTGTCTACTGGTATAGTAGCCTTCTAGACCCAATCGCCACTTGCCTTCCACCTCATAAACAAGCACTGTTCCAATGTTATGTTTGGCTGTTAGCGGCTTCTGATCATTTATGTTTTCATAGTCAAGCCTTGTATCTATTAAAGCATAGTTGAAAAACAGTTTAAAGTCTTTATAAGTCAACTTTAAGTTTGTCTCAAGACCTCTCGAACTCACAGGACCACTAGCATTCTCAAAAAGAAAATTATTTACTGGGTTCTCAGTTAAGACCAAGGGATCATTCAAGGTTGTGTAAAAAAAGAGTTGATTCAAACTAAACGTCCAGTCGTTACCAAATGCTGTTTTGTAATTGATGTCAAAATTTCCTCCGTAAGATCGTTCTGCATCCAAGTCCTCGAGATTGAAAGCACTCAATCCACGAAAAGAAAGTCGTTCTGTGTCTTCTGTGAAAATAGTAGGGGTTTTATACCCTAAACCTCCACTTAGGCGATAAGTGAAGCTAGTATTTGGCTTATAAAACAAGGCAACACGTGGCAAAGCGAACCAACCATAGTCGTCATTATGGTCCAATCTAAATCCAGATTCAATTGAGAAACGGTCTGAGAGTTTAGATACTTGCTGCGCAAAAATTCCTGATGTGAATTGATTATAACTTCGATCACTCGTTGTCAAATCACCCTCATTAAAATTATCTGAAATCACATTGGCCCCTAAAACCCAACTGCTCTCCTCACTACCAAAGGAATAGGTTGCCTCGCTAAAAGAAGACAATTGCTCTCCATTAAAGGCATAATTAAACTGGTCAATAGAGCGATCAAAATGCAGCAAGCTATTCTTTATGATCAGCTGTCGGTTATTGTCCCATTTCTTCTCATACGTCAACTGGTAAGACAGTCTATTTGTATTGTTGTCTTGCAAATACTGATTAGTAGAGGCCGCTTCCGTGTCAATGGCATCTAGGTTGCCTCCAAGCCGTTCTTCGAAGGTACCGTTGAGTGAAACTCTTAATTTACTATCTGCTGATGGATAATAGAAAAAAGTTGGATTAATAGTGACTCTTCTCACCTCTGGAATTTCAGAGAAATTATCAGCATTAGGATCATAAGCGCTTTGTCGATTTCCTGAAGCAAAGAAGCTAATCCCAACCTTATCATTTCTTCTGGCCATAAAGGTATTCAGTGTGGTTCCTCCGGCTGAAGTTTGATCCATCATGATCTTTAGTTTAGGGGCTTCTTCAGGTTGTATACTCACCAAGTTGACAAGACCTGCAATGGCACCGCCTCCATAAAGCGTAGAATTACTCCCCTTGATCACTTCTACTTGCTTTAGATCCAAGGGCGGTATTTGCATGATGCTTAAACCTCCTGAGAATCCACCAAAAATTGGAAAACCGTCTTTTAGAAGTTGCGTATAACGGCCATCAAGTCCTTGAATTCTAATGCTCTGATTGGCCGAACTAGGGGAAGTCACCTGCATTTGTATACCTGTACTTTCGCGCAAGAGCATAGCAATATTATCGGAGCGCATAACTGCCTTCTCTTCTAGTTCTTCGGTACCTAGAAACTCTATCCTAGTGGGTATGTCTTCAATATTTCTAGAGTTTCTAGTGGTGGTCACTATTATCTCTTCCATCTCCTCAGATTCTTCTTCCATTAAAATGAGAATGGGTTGAGCCTCACTGATTGGCAGGTCATAGGTCTTTACCTGAGCTGCATAACCTACGAATGAAAAGGTCACCTTAATTTTATTGACGCCTGCTGTTAGTTTCAGGTTGGCGACACCATCGTCACCCGCAATAGCCCCATTGGTTGGGCTGACTGTTGCAGTTGCTCCTGCTAGAGGTGTGTTGTCCTCTTTGTCGAGTATTTTAAAGCTTACTGAATTTTGTGCGAGAGTCGAAGTGATAGACATTGTCATCACCAAGCAGACAAAAAGAAATCTAATGTGCATTGAGTTTTAATTTGACTGCCACAAAGATAATATCGGATAGGATGCAACAGGGCTTCAGCTATATTAAATCAGTCCCTTTCATAAAAAACCACCCAAGTTGCCTTGGGTGGTCACACAAACACACACGACTCATCAGTAAACTGACGAGATATCTTAAGCTAAGAACTTATCAGGTAGACTTAACAAAGGCGTCTATTAGCCACCTACTTTTTCTTGCACGCTTCCACAATGCAGCATCTTGTCTCCGAAGTAAGGATTATTCACTTCCATCTCAGCAGCTAACCAATAAGCACCCTTGTTATTAAAGGCCATTGGACAGTACTGCTTGTAAAGTGGGCTATCTGAACCGCTGGCCTGAACCAGCTCATACATTTTCATAGAGAGCGCTTCAAATGCTTGACGCTGTACCTTCACTTCACTCGTGCCAGCAATCATCTCTAAATCACTTTTCAAAGACACATTTTCAGATGTACTCAGAAAGGCCTTGGCTGCACTTTGAGCCTTAGCGCCATCGGTCAAAACCAATGCGTCCTTTACTGCTAAATAATAAGTAATCTGATCTGTAGCTTTTACAGATTCATTGTTCTCCTTCTTTCCTCCACAAGCAGTCACTACGATAGCTAGGGCGATAAGTAATGTTATCTTCTTCATATTCGTTTTTAATTTCCTTCGATTATTGATTCAACATTTCCACAAGTCAGCATTACATCACCGAAATATGGGTTGACTATATTTTCTTCTTTGCTGATCCAAGTAGCTCCTTGATTGTTATTGGCCATAGGGCAAAACTGCACGTAGAGCGGGCTATCAAAGCTGGTTCCAAATGACTGCACTGCATTAATCAATGCCTTTGAAAGGTTGATAAACTGAAGTCTTTGAATATCTCTATCTCCGCTTGTCGTAATAGTTTCTAAGCTCTCTGTCATAGGCTTTAGTAATGACATCCAGTGCAAGTGGGCTTCTCCCTTAACCAGCGACATATCGACTTGATCTAATGTTGTTTTTACCTTGATTCCTTCCTTACGGATACTGCTCCCGTTCCCCTCGACCATTAGGTCCTTTAGAGCAATATATTTCATAGAAAGATTCATCAACTGCTCTTGAAACTTTGGATCAACTTGATTCTTATAATCCTTAGAATCAGGCAATTCAACCACGTAAAAAGAGTTTTCAGGACTAGCCTCATTACCACTATTCATTGATTGCTCTCCATGATTGTGACCAGTAGAAGAGGCTCCACCTGTTGGGTTCATCATGCTGATCTTTCCTCTGAGTTGTGCTTCTGCATCAAGGGTGAATGCGCCATTGACTACCACTTCTTCTCCTTCTTTTAATCCAGACTCAATCACATACTGATTATTCACAGCTTCACCCAGAACCACCTCTCTTAGTTCAAAACTTCGCTCATTTGATGATTTCACATAAACGATAGACCTTTTCCCTGTCCAAAGCACCGCTGATTTCGGTATTATAATACCAGCCTCACTACTCGAAAAGATAGACGTGGAAATAAACATTCCAGGCTTAAGGCTTCCTGATGAATTATTCAGGTCAGCCCTCACCTCCACTATTCTCGTCTGTTGATCTACTGCTGGCGAAATGAACGAAACAGTGCCCTCCTGAGATTTACTCGTGGCCTTGTTTTCAAGTTTAAGGCGATCACCTAAGCGAATTTTCCCTAAATCCTTTTCATATACCTCGAATACCGCCCAAACCTTTGAGAGATCTGTGATTTCCATTAATCCACCGCCTTCAGGTAAATGATTTCCTGTATTGATTAATTTCTTGCTGATAATACCGTCAAAGTCTGCCAATAGATCGAAATTCCGCATAGGCGCTTGAGAAGTCTCTATCTCATTAATCTGCTCCATAGTCAGTTTCCAATGATGTAGTTTTCTACGGGCCGCTGCCAATAAAATGGGGTTGGTATCCTCCAGCTTCTTTGCCTCAATCAATTCTTCTTGCGCAGCAACCAGCTCTGGAGAGTAGATGGAAGCTATTTTCTCACCCTTCTTGATCAAGTCTCCTTCGAAACTTTTATAAAGCGCGTCAACACGCCCAGCAAAGTGAGTGGTTTGAACCTTCACTCTTCTCTCGTCTACTTTTATCTTTCCGCTTAAGCGCAATACGTCATCGACTGATCCTGATCCTACGATAGCTGTCTGAATATTCGCTAATTGAATGGCTGCATTTGACATTTTCATGACTGCTGGATCACCTCCTTCATCATTCGAAACGGGAATGAGGTCCATGCCACAAAAAGGACAAGCACCTGGTTCGGATTGTCTCACCTGTGGATGCATGGAACAAGTCCAAAGTCCATCAGCATTAAGTTCATAGGCATGCTCGGTATCCAATTCAGTACCTGAATTGCCCCCGAAAAACATTGCTCCTGCGGCTACTCCTAGTAGGAAGGTAAAACCAACAGTAATTAGGGTTGATCTATTTAATTTCATTTTGGATTTCGTTTAATGTGTAACCCGTTAAATAATCTTTCTTAAACATCGCTTCTTGATAATTCACACTAGCCTGAACATATGCCAACTCTAATTGTAATTGTCTTTGCTGTGTTTCTAATAGGGTTTCGAAGTCTCTGTTGTTATTCGTGTACTCGCTGATCAAAACGCTTAACAGCAATTCGGTCTTTTTCATTTCTGCTGTATAAAGATCCATCGCTTGCTGTGCCGATTCCATTTGATATTCAATGTTGGTCCACCTATTCTTCAACTGATTCTCCATCGCAGTAAGCTCAAAACCTTTGCTCTCAGTTCGAAGCGCTACTTCTTTTTTAATGGATCGATTCTTCTTGCCGAAAATGGGGAGGCTCATAGTGACCATTGGCATGAGAATATCCTTGCCGTTGTCTGAGATATTCACCCCTTCTCTTCTTCCAATAAATCCGTAGTCTAAACCTACACCAATATTTGGTTTACGATTCAACTCTGCTAAAACGCTTTCTTGTTCAAGGGCCTCCAAACTTGATCTTATTCCCTTCAACTTAGGTTGATTGGTCAATACCGAATTAATATCATGGTCAGCATTAATGAACGTCAAAGTTTCCGTTAACACTACCTCAGATTGCCGGTCTCGATTGAGCATAGTATTAAAATCGTCTAACAATGGCTTCTCTTTTAATCGAAGTAAATCAAGTTCTGTTTTCGCTCGGTCGATACTGATTTGCCCCCCGACTAAATCGGCTAAAGAGACCAAATTTGTTTCGTATTTGATTTTGGTAACCGGTTCATAGGACTTCAGAATTTTAAGGTTAGCCTCCATAATCTGAACTTCCTTTTGTAGTTCGTAGAGCGCTAACCATTTAGTTTTTACTTGTAGAAAAAGTTCATTCCTGGCTTCCTCAAATTCTTCAAACCTAACTTTAGCCATGCTGGATACTACCTTCTCTTTGGCTTTGAGCGTTCCCATCCACGGAAACATTTGTGCTACTGAAAGCCGAAAACGCTGTGGTCCTACCCTTGTCTCTACTGGAGAGATGAAGTATCCAAAGCTGACAGTAGGGTCTGGTAAAACACCTTGTTGATTTACTTTTTCTAAGGCAGCCAAATAGAGGCTAAATTTCGCCTTTAAAGACGGGTTCTGCTCTGCTGCTATCTTCAGATAGTCATTTACCGTTGACTGCCCATGAAGTGAGATGGCAATTGACAAAAGCAAGATTACGTTGATTAGTCTTCTCATTTCGATTTCATTTTAGGTAGCCATAATGATAGCGAACCATCATTCTTCAGCGCATCAACATGCCCCATTACGGATTCCTCCTCGTTGATGAAATGCATATGCAAATAGCTGCCGTGATGCGTAAATATTCCTTCATGCTGGTTAGAGTAGAAGCCCAAAACGCTAGCATCTTTGTATTGACCTGAACCCTTTAGTCCTGCTGCTTTGTAAGCATCATGATTTTGAGCAGTAGCCTCTTTGGCATTAATCACATGCCATTCGATGGAGTCAATACTTCCTTTGAGCATAAAAGGAAAAGCTTCATCTGCATTTATGCCAAGCCGCTGAGCTTCTTTAAAAACCAAAGCTTGTAAATCACTATTCTCATTGATTATGGCATCTATCTTGAAAGATTCCCAAGCAGTGACTTGGCTTGTCACGAGTAAAGTGGCCTTCCAATTGAAGCTTCTATCTATTACCAAAGAGCCTTCGTTAGCATAGCTATGGAGTGGCTTGCCATCGAGAATCAATATTTCACCAGAAAGACCTTCTAAGGCACCAAGCGCATATAAATTAGAAACGCTCTCATAATCCAATAGATCCGCATTGACATCTAGTTTTTGTTCCCTCATGATTTCTCTCAAAACACCATGATGTTCCACGGATATCGTTTGAATCGTACTATCACAAGCCGTCAAAATAGATAGGACCAATAAAGCTGATATTAACTTTTTCAATTTTCTGTGACTTTAAGGTTAAACTTCAGTTGGGATTCCTTGTAGAAGGAATAAAGCACCGGCACTACGAATAGGGTAATCAAAGCGATCAGCATACCACCGAAGGAAGGGATCGCCATTGGAATCATCACATCCGATCCACGACCCGTTGACGTCAGAATTGGCAGCAACGCCAACAACGTTGTCGCAGTTGTCATTAAGCATGGTCGAACTCTTCTCATACCTGCTTCTATAACCAGTTTTCGAATTTTAGACTTATCTGAGATTTCCTTCTTATCAAATGATTGATTCAAATAGGTGGCCATCAGCACACCATCATCTGTAGCAATACCAAAGAGTGCAATAAAGCCTACCCAAACCGCAACACTTAAGTTGACCGGAGCTATTTGGAACAAGTCACGCATGTTAGTTCCGAATAAAGAGAAGTCGAGAAAACCAGTTCTACCATAAAACCATAGCATTAAAAAGCCTCCACCGAAGGCGACAGCCACACTACTGAAAACCATTAATGAAACGGGTACTGATTTGAATTGGAAATAGAGGATTAAAAAGATAATGACTAAAACGACTGGAATAACTAAGCTCAATCTTTTCTCTGCTCTTATTTGATTCTGATAATTACCTGCAAATTCATAAGAAACCCCTGCTGGTAAGCTGAACTGCCCTGAAGCAATACGCTGCTCAATCAGCTGTCTTGCATCATCGACTACGCTTGTTTCTGAATACCCATCAAGCTTATCGAAAATGACATACCCAACCAAGAAAGTGTCTTCGCTCTTGATCATTTGAGGGCCTTGTGTGTATTTGATTTCAGACAGATCGCCTAATGGAATACTTTGACCTCTGTCAACTGGAATCAAGATATCTTTCAGTGATTCAGGGTCATCTCTCAGCTCACGTGGGTATCGCACGCGGATGCCATAGCGTTCACGTCCTTCAACAGTAGCCGACAACTCCATGCCACCAACACCTATCTGAATATATTCCTGAACCTTTGACACGCTCACACCATATCGCGCCAGGGCTTCACGGTCTAACTCGATCAATAAGTAAGGCTTGCCAACAATACGTTCTGCAAAGACAGCTTCTTTCTTTATCGAAGGCACAACTTTCAAAATCTCTTCCAGTGCTAAACCAACCGATTCTATAGTCGCTAGGTCTGGACCCTTTACTTTAATTCCCATAGGAGCCCTCATGCCTGTTTGAAGCATGACTAGCCTCGTTTCAATGGGCTGTAGTTTGGGTGCTGAAGTGACGCCAGGAAGCTTAGTTACTTTGACAATCTCATTCCATATATCATCTGGAGATTTGATTTCATTTCGCCATTGCCTAAAGTATGAACCTCGTTTATCTAAAATGAGGTTGCCATCCTCATCTCGGACAAACTCACCATTCTCTTTTTCAAAGCGTAATCTTCGGCCATTCTCATCTGTGATGTATTCACTTTTATAATTGATCACGTTCTCGTACATCGAGATGGGCGCGGGGTCTAATGCACTTTCCGTTCGCCCGAACTTTCCAACGACTGATTTAATCTCCGGAATGGCAGTTACCGCCATATCTAATAAGCGAAGTGTCTGTCTATTTTGTTCCAAACCCGCATGCGGCATGGAAGTAGGCATCAGCAAAAAAGCACCTTCGCCAAGAGATGGCATAAACTCCTTTCCTATCCCCGGGAAAGTATGTGCTAAATTCGAATACGTTTTCTGAGCTCTTACTTGATCTCCAAAAGTTCTTGGTACAAAACCAAAAACCCTATCAAAGCCCAACCAGATAGTTACACCTAGAAGAATGATAAAGGATGGTATTGCCAAAAATTTCCAGCGGTTCTGTAGGCACCAACTCAAAATTTTTGGATAGAGCTTTATGAATATGCTGAAACTCCCGAGTGTTAAACCGATAATAAGCGCTACAAAGATAAAGTTCGTTAAACCACTTACTTCCACCCCCAAAGGCATCCATTTATCGCTTAGTAAGATAGAACCTGCGATTAGGGCGATGATGACATCGGCATGTTTCAAGTAAGCTGCGGTTGCACTTACATATTCACGGAGGAAATTGACTAGTCCAAACGCAATCAAGAAAAAAGCTGCGAGTGGGTGACCTAAGATCAGAACCCATGAACCGAAAATAATCAAGCCAATATTCAGAAGTGCTTTAAACAATTTTGTCTTAGGCTTAAACCCAAAGAACCAATAGGCCAGTGTAGGCAGTATGACTAATGCCACCACAATAGCTGCGAGTAATGCAAAGGTTTTGGTATAGGCCAAAGGTCGGAATAGCTTGCCCTCAGCTGCTTCCATCGTAAAGACTGGAATAAAGCTGACTACTGTGGTCATAACTGCAGTAATGATCGCTGGAGCCACTTCCTTGGAAGCATCTAAAATGAGCGTCAATAATGTCTTTTCACGCTGCTCATTTAAATGCCTAGTAATGTTTTCTGTAAGCACGATGCCTACATCGACCATGGTTCCAATTGCAATAGCAATACCTGATAATGCGACAATATTGGCATCCACACCAAAATAGCGCATAGCGATAAAGCACATAAGCACCGCAATCGGCAACAGGGATGAAATCAGTATAGAGGCCCTTAGATTGAGTAGCATCACCAATACAACGATAATGGTAATGATGACTTCCAGCGTCAAAGCTTCTTCAAGCGTACCGATCGTTTCTTTAATCAAGTCAGTACGGTCATAAAAAGGCACAATTGTCAACTTGGATACTGTTCCATCCGCCAAATACTTTGATGGTAAGCCTGCACTTATATCCGCAATTTTGGCCTTTACATTATCAATAACCTCAATAGGGTTTGCCCCATATCTGGCAACGACTACTCCGCCAACTGCTTCTGCGCCTGATTTATCTAAGGCACCTCTTCTAGAGGCTGGACCAATGGTCACCTTTGCTACGTCCTTTATTCGAATAGAAACGTTATTGACCGTTTTAACTGCGGCTTGTTCTAGGTCGCTCAAACTCTTTATGTAGCCTAGCCCTCTTACGAGGTACTCAGCCTGGTTAATTTCAAGTGTTTTGGCACCAATGTCTAAATTACTTTCTCTAACAGCCTTTGAAACTTCAGCCAAAGTCACCCCATAGCTTTCCATTGCCTTAGGATCGATATCGACTTGATACTCTTTCACAAAACCACCAATGGATGCTACTTCTGAAACTCCCTCTGCAGCCGCTAGTGCATACTTGATCGTATAATCTTGGATGGTTCTAATCTCCTGTGGATCCCAGCCTCCCGAAGGATTCCCATTCTCATCCCTTCCTTCGATGGTATACCAATAGATTTGTCCGAGTGCAGTGGCATCTGGCCCTAAAGATGGTTGCACTCCCTCCGGTAAAAGCCCTTTTGAGAGAGAATTTAGCTTTTCTAGAATTCGGCTCCTACTCCAATAAAACTCCGTTTCATCGTCAAAAATGATATAGATAGATGAGACACCGAAAATCGATGAACTCCGAATCGTCTTTACACCCGGTATTCCAAGTAGTGAAGACGTTAACGGATAAGTAATTTGATCTTCTATATCCTGTGGAGACCTACCAGTCCATTCCGTATACACGATTTGTTGGTTCTCCCCGATGTCGGGTATCGCATCAACAGGAACAGGATCGCTTGGCAATCCGGTATTCCACTGAAATGGAGCCGTAATTAGTCCCCAACCTACCAGTAGAACTAGGAGAATGAGGGTAACCAGACGGTTTTCCAAGAAAAATTTAATAAGTGTATTGATCATTAATTATGCTTTTACAATCCATTGAAAAGGAGGAAGAACGCTTAAGAAGCGTTAGGAAGCCTAGATCAAGTATCATTTTGACTATTGGGTAAACCGAAATAGTTTTCAATTCAATCAATAGATTCTTTCAGGCTTATGCCCTAAGAACGAACTCGATTAAGAGACTTCAGGATTGTAAAGCGGCAGGAATTTTAAGGGAGTGATAAAGTATAGTGAGGTCTGGTGCCGGAATATCCGGTGGCCCTGTATTGCTCACCTCCACTTTATCTTCTTGACTCGTCATTAGTAATTCAAAGTCAGAATAAGGCACTTCGAAAAGTAAATGATAAATACCGATTGGAGTATCAGTAGCTACTGAGATTTGCTGATCGTCTTCAACGATTTCCAAAGCCCACTCATCATTACAGCAGTCCGGCATATCCTCATGCATGGCTTGTGTCATACCACAGTTTTTCTCCACTTTTTGGAAGATTGCAGTTTCCTTGACACGGTCCATGCATACATGCTGACCTACTAGAATTCCAGAGGAAGCCATTAGGTAAAGCATTGTGAATAGTATGGTCACTGTTCTTTTCAAGTCCTGTAAATATACGCAGGTTTAACCGAAACGGTTTTCAGCAGCCCAAATATGCTTCCCTGACCTCCCAAACACAGTTCATGTAGCGCTTTATAAACGGACAAAAGACCGTTTAAACAAATTGTAAAAAATTCATGTTAATCTACTTGCAACATTGTTGCATTTGAATTAATCTTGCAAATTCAAAGCACATAAAAAGAATTATCTCATGAAGACAATTAACAGTATTAAGTATATAACATTCTTGGTCATGATTTTAGCCCTTTCAGCCTGCGGTACGGACGACCCAGAGCCTGTGAACGAAGAAGAGCTTATTACAACTGTGAGAGTAACTTTCAGCAATGCTGCCATGCTAGATGTAGTGGCCACATTCACTGATCTTGACGGACCAGGCGGTGATGCACCAGTAATTGTAAACCCTACTTTAGCTGCCAACACTACCTATAGCGTCTCTGTTGAGTTCTTGAATGAGCAAGACAGTCCTGCAGAGGATATTACGGAAGAAGTAGCAGAAGAAGCTGACGAGCATCAAGTGTTTGTTGTTCCAGGCACAGGTCTTAACCTGACATATACTTACAGTGATCAGGATGTAAATGGTGATCCAATTGGTTTGGCTGGTACAGTAACCACAACAGGTGCTAGTACTGGTAACTTGACGGTTACACTCATCCATGAGCCAAACAAAGCTGCAGCCAACGTTAGCAGTGGTGACCCTACCAATGCAGGTGGAGAAACTGATGTAACGGTGACTTTTAGTGCAACAATTCAATAGTTGATATAATTTGCGAGTAGTTTTAAGGAGTGCTAACGCACTCCTTTTTTTATGCTTCAAATCTATTTCTCAGCCCCGTATCGGATGCTAAATGCTTTCATTTACCCATAAAAAAAGTCCCATCGTAATGAAACAATGGGACTGCAAGTAAAGAGTTAGGTTCATCCATTTTTAACGCTGGCACCTAGGATGAGTTAGTACCAACGGTTTTCATTAAATTTCCACTCAAATCTAAATAGTGGATTTACTTAAAAAAACTATTTTGGAAAAATCTTCAGAAAAAGAACGTGATTAAAAACCTGATTGAATATATCTACACTGGCTGGTGCGGCATTATGTTCGTTATACCCATGGTGATCTTTTCTCCGCTAATGGTCATTCCTTTGTTGATCTCGAGAAAACTTGATGGTATTACCTTTTTTTTCATTCGCTGCTGGGTATACATGTTTGGCATCACCACTGGCATTTGGTTTATCGGCCACAATAAAAAATCCGTAGACCGTAAGCGATCCTACATTTTTGTAATTAATCATACTTCCTTATTGGATGCCTGCGCCATTCCCATTGCCATTCCATCAAGCCTAGTTGGGCTTGGGAAAAAAGAACTCTCAAAAATTCCAATTTTCGGGTGGGTAACCAGTCGTTGGGCCATATGGGTGGATCGTTCTAGCCCAGAAAGCAGGCGCGAGGGGAGCCAAAAAATGAAGGAAGTTTTAAAAGGTGGTACGTCAGTATTGATTGCGCCAGAAGGCACCAGAAATAATACAGATGAATTACTCCTTCCCTTCAGACATGGTCCCTTTCGTTTGGCCATTGAATCCCAAATCTCTATTATACCTGTCATCATCCATGATGCGGATAAATTGATGAGGCGCGGAAGTCTTTTATTGAAACCTGGCGTTGTTCACTCCTATGTGCTTCCCGAAGTGCCTGTTAAAGGACTCACGGAGGACAATGTAACTGACTTGACTGACAAGGTTTTTAAAATGATGAAAGAAAAGATAGTAGAGCTGAATGGAAGCCGCTAATTTTGTTTGGCACTGTTTTTTCAATGGTCAATACAAAATCAAAAAATAAGGCTTATGAACACTTTTCACAAAACTATCTTACTTGGGTTCATAGCACTTTCACTTGCCGCATGTGCAACTGGGAAAAATGCCTTTGATAAAGGTGATTATGAAACTGCCTTGGATCGCTCAGTTAATCGCTTACAAGCAAATCCCAATAACAAAAAAGCACAAGGTGTCTTAATTGATGGCTATCGAGTAGCCTCTGAATTTCACTTAAAACGCGTACAGCAATTCAATAAAGGTGGAGACACCTTTATGTGGGAAGGTATTTATAATGAGTATGCGAAACTGAATAGGTATTACCAAGATATACAAAGGTGTCCTTCTTGCATGGACTTAGTTGCTCCACGGGAATACATAGCTGAGCAAAGAGAGGCCGGTGAGCGCGCTGCAGCAGTGCAATTAGCACTAGGCACTGACGCCCTAGCAATCAATACGATAGAAACAGGACGACAAGCCTTTGGTCACTTTGAGAGGGCTTTGAGGTATTCCAATAATATTCAGGGTATCGATTCTCTACTGTCTCAGGCACGCCAAGTGGCGACAGTACGTGTTTTAATAGAACCAATCCCTATTCATTCTAGAAACTTGGAGTTGACTAACGAGTATTTTGAAAATAAAATGTTCGAATACCTTGATCGCTACAGCCAAGATCGATTCGTACGGTTCCTTACTATGAGCGAATCGGAGCAACAAGAGATTCAACCTGACCACATTCTATCAATGGGTTTTGATGATTTCGTTTTGGGACAAGCCAAAATTGTTACAAAAATAGTTGAGCTAAAAAGAGACAGCGTAGTAGTCGGACAATACAAAGACAATAGCGGAGTCGAGCATGATGTTTTCGGCACTGTAAAAGCCGAGTTTACATCAAATGCGAAAACGCTCTTCTCTGCCGGAGTTCTAAATTTCGAAATTCGAGATGCCTATACTGATAAAGTGCTTACTAACCGAAAAATTAGAAGTGAAGATATCTGGAGACATGAGTGGGCCTCTTTCAATGGAGATGAACGTGCTTTGAATAAGGATGAAATTCAACAATCAAAGCGAAAAGAGTTGCCGCCTCCTAGCCCACAAACACTTTTCATAAGTTTCATTGATAGGGTGTATGAACAAGTCGAAGGGAATGTTCGGCAGTTTTATCAAAACACTAAGTTTTAGAATTGAGACCAAAATTACTTGGGCTTTTTTTCAGTTCATTTGGTGTGTTAGCTGAGATATAGTTGTAAATTTTGCCATGACTAAGTCCGCAAACAAACTATGGGCACTCGCAAATGCCTTTGTACTCCTTTTAGTTATTTATTGGAATTACTACGCCAATGCACAGGGTATCAATGAAAATTCAGTGGGCTCATTAAGTGCTGAGTACGACAACCTGTTTACCCCGTCTAGCTATGCATTCTCCATTTGGGGCTTAATCTATATTGCATTAACAATCAACGCAGCATTTCAAGTGCGGGCAGCTTTCAAAAACATTAACACCTCATTTTTCAAACCCCTTGGACCATTTTTAATGGTCGCCAATATTGGAAATGCCTTGTGGATCTGGTTGTGGCTAACAGAACGCACTGGATTAAGCGTCATCACCATGCTAGTAATTCTTGTGTGCCTATTAACAGCAGTCATTCGATTGGGAATCAAAAGCGGAGACCGTAGCCCCGGTGCAATCAAACGATGGGTATGGTGGCCTATTTCATTGTATGCAGGGTGGATCACGGTTGCCACAGTAGCAAATATTTCAGCTTATCTGGCTAAAATTAATTGGAGTCTCTGGCTCACTGAAGTCAACTGGGCCATCACAATGATTATAATCGCTGCAATTGTATATCTCTTTGTTTTGATCAAAAGAGGTATGATTACCTTTTCACTGGTGGGGGTTTGGGCGTTTGCAGCCATAGCCCACAAACAGTGGGGTATGATACCTGGACTTGCTTGGGTAGCAGCAGCTTCAGCCGCGATCATCTTCATTTTTGCCATAGTAACTAAAGTGAAAGACCTACCATTAAAGTCGGCATAAGGAGCCTTCCATTCTGTCTTTAGTAGAAATGCCTGCAGGGTAAATAGTTTCTACTATGGTCTCAGCGAGACGCTAAGACCAATGGAAATCTCGTTCTTGGTAATGTGGTGCTGATACCAACCGTTCTGACTCACTTAAATACAATTGAATTGGTAGTCCTTAAATCAAGTATCTGATTCTAGCTTAACTCTCCATTGTAGATGGAGGAGTCTTTGTTGATCACCGATGAGAGTACATCAAGAATATTATCGTTGACTAAGTGAAAATAAATTTTCTCGATCTGTAAGTTTTACTAATACTTCTTCAACCTATAGTAAAAAATCAAGCTATGGGCTTCAAAGAATTCAAGTTATCAGGGCTTTTAACGGCACTAATTATATTGAGCATAGTTCTAGTTGGGCATGCACAGTCGGAACAGAGTGCTTTACAAAACGATTTATCAGCGCACTTAAATTATCTGCATAAGGCCAAAAGTTTCAGTGGCGAAATACTGGTTGCCAGAGACTCAGAAATAATTTTCCATGATGCAATTGGCATGGCATCGAGAGAATTGAACATACCGATGGAGATTAACACCAAATTCCACATTGCTTCCATCACCAAAACCTTTACTGGGGCGCTGCTAAGCATCGCCAAGTCCGAAGGCAGACTAACCTTCGAAAACAAGGCAATTGACTTCATACCCAAGCTCTCAAGTGCATTCGATGGAATTACCCTCCATCAATTGCTCACCCACACCTCTGGGCTTCCGCATAACGAAGCAATTGCTGACTATTGGCAAACCAAATCTCGACTTCAGTTGAGCTCAAGTGAGATGATAAAAGAAATCAATGGGTTAAAACTTGTCTCTCAGCCCGGAGAAAAATTCTCATACTCTAGCCTGGGCTATTACGTGTTGTCAATAATTCTTGAAAAGATTTATGAAAAAAACTATCAGATGATCTTAGATGAAAAAATTCTAAAGCCCTTGAAATTAGCGAATACTGGGAGTACCAACACATTAGAAATAATACCGCAAATGGTCAATGGATATCACCTATTACCTAGTGATAGTTTAGTAAAGGCTCCTTATAGGAATTACTCTATGCTCAAGGGTGCTGGAGATCTATACTCCAGCGCCAAAGATTTAATGTTGTGGAATCAAGGCTTTCTTCATACAAGTAGGCTGACTACTTCGGATCAATCTAAGGTCTTCGATTTTAAGAATGAGACTGAGTCTTATGGCTATGGATGGTACATTGACCAAACTAATCACAAAAAATACTATCATGGAGGAGGGACTTGGGGGTTCTCGAGTCACAATGCATATTACCCAGAAGAGCGTATGAGTATTATTATCTTAAGCAATATATCTACCCTTCCAGTATCATCGATAGCAGCGCAACTTGAAAAAATAGTTTTTGGAGAAGCCGTGGACATACCTAAAATCAATGAAAATGAAGAAAAACCTGAACTTCCGCTGGCCAAATACGCAGGTTCATACCTATCAAGCTCTGGGCAGATACAATTCAATATCGTTTTACAGAAACAGCAACTCTTTGCACAGCTACAAGGAAACCCTCCATTTCTGATCACTGCTATCGGAGGAAATAGGTTTTTGGGAAAGAAGATTGATATTGAACTAGAATTCACAGCGGTTAACGGGCAAATTACTGGTATAGTAGCAGAAAGAATGGGAAGAAAATTTGAGTTCAAAAACAGTGATATGAAGGAGGAATTCTTGGCATTAGTTGATGAACACCAGAACATTATTCATAAGGTTTCGAGGATGTATCGAAATACGATTGAGGATCAGGAAGATTTATTTCAAGACATCGTGCTTCAATTGTGGAAGGCCTACCCCAATTTTCGGGCAGAATCAAAGATTATTGCTTGGTTGTATCGCATAGCACTCAACACAGCCATGGCCGTCTTTAGGCAAAACAAACCAAGCCTTGAATTCAACGAAGAGTTACCGGAATTAACGTCAGACAATTCACTAGAAGCAAAGTCTGAGAATGAGGAGAGGTTATATACTGCCTTGCACAAACTAAGCCTTGCTGAGAGAGCGATTATGGCATTATATCTTGAGGACTACTCCTATGCTGAAATAGCAGATATAGTGGGTATTAGCGAAAACTATGTTGGTGTAAGGATTAACAGAGTAAAGAGTCGATTAAAAAAGATATTAACGTAAGAACAATGGGAATAGACGAGCTGAAAAACACATGGAAATCTGCTGGAGAATCGCACAGAACTTCGTCAGAATTGAAACTTATGACTGAGTTAAAACATAACGGAAGACTAAAAAGAATAAGACGAAGACTCTTGATTGAGTCAATGCTCGTCTTAGCCTTCTTGACTCTTTTTTATACTGGGCTCGATGGCGCTGACAAACCATTGTGGACTATAGTGACCTTAATCTTAAGTGGAGTAGTTTATATCATCAATAGACTCAGTGGCTACCATACGACACAAAATATAAAACCCGATACCACTGTGTATCAGATGTCTCAAGACTTAATCAAGCAACTTGAAAGACTCTCGGTATCATCGGGTATGAGTGCCCTATTCTTTGGAGCGGCTATCATATTATTTATGACCATTGAAATCGAATTCAATACACAAAAATATACAATGCTCGCGGGGTTAATAGTTTCCCTTTTTGCCTTCAGTTTTCTTTCTTACAATATATGGAGAAAGCAAATCTCCAGACTTCAGCAAATCATTCACCAACTGTCTGGAGATTCTTGAAAATCTATTTTGAAGTCATTGCTCTTAGAATATCGTGTCTTGTGATGATACGTGGTGCTCTATTCTCATCTCTTACCATTACTGCAGGATTATCCTTATTGATTACCGATGACAATACATCTAGTGTATTATCAAGTGGGACAAACTGAAAAGGCTTATCCATCACATCAGAAACTGACTTACTCTGAAGTTCAGAATCCTCAATCATTTGGGCTAATAGTTTCGAGTCAATCAGACTACCAACGAAATTATCCCCGTCAACAACTGGTAGTTGCGAAATACTATTAGAAGTCATCACTCTGATGGCATCACCAACAGTTGCCGTATGATCAATAGTTGTTAAATGGCCATTATCCTCTTGATGGGCAAGAAGATCAGCAGCAGTTTCGAACACTCTTTCCTCCACAAAACCACGGGCTTTCATCCATTCATCATTGTAGATTTTGCCTAAGTAACGCGTACCATGATCAGGAAGGATGATCACCATTATGTCATCATCTGTCATATTTTCCTTTGCCCATTCTAAAGCACCGGCAACAGCTGAACCGCATGACCAACCACAGAACAGACCTTCTTCACGCGCTAATCTTCTTGTCATGATTGCACCATCCTTATCAGTCACCTTTACAAAATGGTCAATCATATCGAAGTCTACATTCTTTGGAAGAATGTCTTCGCCAATGCCTTCAGTCAGGTAAGGATATATCTCTTTCTCATCGAAGACGCCTGTCTCTTTGTATTTTTTGAATACTGAACCGTAGGTATCTATACCAACCGAAACTACAGCAGGGTTTTGCTCTTTCAAATATTTGGAGGTACCACACATAGACCCACCAGTACCAACACCAGCAGCCCAATGGGTAATTTTACCCTCGGTATCTCTCCAAATCTCAGGACCTGTAGTTTCATAATGTGCTTGCGCATTAGATTCATTATCATACTGGTTTGGATAGTATGAGTTTTCAATCTCTTTATTCAGTTTAGAGGCAATAGAGTAATAAGACCTTGGATCGTCTGGTTCTACGTTAGTAGGACAAACGATAACTTCGGCACCTACCGCTCTCAGAATATCCATCTTTTCTGGGGACTGCTTATCAGCTAATGTGAAAATACACTTGTAGCCTTTTGCAATGGCACCTAGCGCTAAGCCCATTCCTGTGTTTCCCGAAGTACCTTCGATGATGGTTCCTCCTGGCTTCAGATCGCCACGTTTTTCAGCATCCTCAATCATCTTGATAGCCATTCTATCTTTCATGGAATTACCTGGGTTGAAGTATTCTACTTTAACGAGAATCGTTCCTGGCACACCTTTGTTGACCTTATTGAGCTTAACTAAAGGTGTATCTCCAATAGTTTCGATGATTGAGTTATAGTAACGCATTTTCCTTCTTCTATATGTTTTTACAAAGCTAGGGCTTTATCAATCGATTGCGAAATGACACAAGCCCAAACAAGTTTTCTTTACAATAAGCTAATCTTAATTCATTCTAAGGAAGTCGCTCACCATGGTAGCATAGCGTTCCTTAAACTCAGGTTGAGTATAAATTTGTACATGATCCGCACCTTTAAACAGAATTGGATAGACGTGCATCATTCCTTCAATTTCTGCTTCCAAAATTTCTGAAGGCGTAGTGGCATCGCCATTTCCATAAAGCACCAGTGTGGGCACTTTATTATTGGAGAGCAGGTATGAAAATTTCATATTATCACCCCATCCGTCAATCACTTTTTCGAAGCCTTTCCATGATTCATTAAAAATGAAGTTTGGGATACCCATATCGGCACCAGCTACTCTAGCCGTCTCTTTGATATTACTTAGAGGACTCGCAAGGATCAACTTAGTGACCTTAAGCCCTTCCTTTTGCTGGAGTTCGACCAAATCCGGTCTGTTGATTGCTGTAGCACTGGCCATGGCGCCCATTGAAAAGCCCCAAAGCACAAACTCTTCTTGCTGATAAGACCCTTTCAGCATGCTCATTGATGCAGTGATATCTTCAGCAAATTCATAACCCATCCCCGTCTTAGCTTCGTCAGAGTTTCCTGAGTTTCTTAAATCTGGAATGAAAACATTGTAAAGGGAGTCAAGGCCTTTGTCTTTTACAATTTCTAAGTACTTCATTGCCTTCAACCTATTGGAGGTTCTGCCGTGGCTGATGATCAATGTTTTTGAAACCTCTGGTTTCGAAGAGGGGATATACCAACCATTTAGATTTAGATCGTCATAAATGGTTTTAAAATCAATCTCTTCAAATTCTGGAAAGCCATAGTCTGCTGGACTACGTTTTTCACCGATTGCATAGCTGGCCAATCTTGTGGAATCAGTTGTTACCGATTCAAAAGTATGCCGATCATAGTCGGTAATCATACTGACCGTTTTTGGAACTACTAAGAAATAGAAAGCCAATACAATCAGCACAATGATGACTGCAAAGATTTTAAGAAATTTTTTCATGTCTTTTTATTTAGATACTGAGGCCAATAGGTATAAAACAGCCATTCTCACAGCCACACCGTTTTCCACTTGATCTAGAATGATGGCATTATCTGCGTCTGCCACATCACTACTAAGTTCTACTCCCCTATTTATCGGGCCTGGGTGCATCACTACTATTTCTTTATCTAAAGAGTCTAATAGGGCTTTATTAATTCCGTAGTAAAGGGAATATTCTCGCAGTGAAGGGAAGTATTTTATATGCTGTCTTTCGAGTTGAATTCTAAGGACATTGGCAACATCACACCACAGGAGTGCCTTCCTAATGTCAAGTTCAACTTTTACTCCTAGTGAACCGATGAACTTAGGTAGCAGCGTGTTAGGCCCGCATACCATTACCTCAGCGCCTAGTTTTTGTAAGGCAAAAATATTGCTGAGTGCTACCCTAGAGTGTAAGATGTCTCCAATAATAGCAACCTTCTTACCTGCAACCTCACCTAGCCGTTCTCTTATTGAATAAGTGTCCAGCAAAGCTTGCGTGGGGTGCTCATGGGTTCCGTCACCAGCATTAATAATATTAGCTTTGATATGCTTGGATAAAAAATGAGGTGCTCCTGGGCTTGAGTGTCTCATCACAATCATGTCCACTTTCATGGACAGAATATTATTGACTGTATCGAGCAATGTTTCTCCTTTTTTGACAGAGCTACTGCTACTCGAAAAGTTGATTACATCTGCTGAGAGTCTTTTTTCTGCTAGCTCAAAACTGAGCTTTGTCCGTGTGGAGTTTTCAAAAAAGACATTGGCTATGGTAATATCTCTGAGTGATGGTACTTTCTTTATTGGCCGATTAATAACATCCTTAAATTCATCAGTAGTTCGGAAAATCAAGTCAATATCCTCAGCAGTGAGGTGCTTTATTCCTAGAAGGTGTTTACTACTCAACTGCTCCATCTACACTTCCTTGTTAATTAACCAAATAGTATCTTCTAATGCTCCATTTTCGCCCTTCCACTCCACCAAGACCCTTTCTGTATCCAAGGTATTCACCTCTTTACCAACATAATCAGGAAAAATAGGGACGTGTTTTGCGTACTTTCTGACAACAAGAGAGAGCAATTCAACTTTCTCTGCCCTTCCAAAAGCGTTCATCGCATCGAGTGCCGCCCGTATCGATCGGCCAGTATAAAACACATCATCAATAAGGATAACTTTCTTGCCTTCGATAAGGAAGTCAATTTTAGTTTCATTGGCACGTACTGGACTATCCCTTCTTCTAAAGTCATCTCTGAAGAAGGTGGCATCCAAATATCCGAGTGCTACATCTGTTGTTATGAATTCTGAAAGTTGGTCTTTGATCTTTTCGGCCAAAAAGATTCCTCTAGGCTGTAGGCCTAAAAGTACGGTATTGTTAAAATTTTGATGGTTTTCTATCAGTTGCTGACAGAGGCGGCCGATGGTGATGGCCAGTTGAGGATGACCTAGTAATAGCCTTTTTTGCATTTCAGGAAACAAATATAAGAAAAGGAAACCGACAGTGAAATCTCAAAGCCGAATTAATCCATTTTTCCTGCTTCAGTTTTCTGCCCCACAGCCACTGAGTTGATAAAAAACACCTTTCTAGTGCCCTCCGATCGATCTGGAGATTTAACATGCTGAATGCCAAAAACGAGGTAACGTTTTCCAAACCACCTAGTAATTCCACGAAATTGATCCTTTTCAAATTTCAATTCCTCCTCCTCATTGAGTAATTCAAGTGCACCGCGATACCCTTCTTTATCCTCCGAGTCGTTTAGGTGCTTCATTACTAACTCTTTATCATGGTAAAAGGCATAATAAGCCGCACCATCTTCCCATTGAAAAGCCCCGAAATCTTCAAGCGCACTTTCTGGATTTTCATTAATGTCAAAACTTCCGTCCCATAATACATCACTACTAAAATCAATAACGAACGCAAAGGCATGGGTAAAGTTAAAATCAGAGCGATCTGACAAATTACTAGGCCCTCCAAAGTTTCTTCCCGACAGTGAGTTAAGCGCTGGATCATTAAAAAAGGTTGGTCCACTAAAGCGGTTGTAATTTCGCCAATTGTTATTACTACTAGTCACTGACCAAGGTTTGAAAAACTCTCCAGCAATCATCAGTTTTCCATCCAATTCAATCATCTCACGGAAAAGCACATCTGTTTTATAGCGCCACTCCTTATTTTCTTTTTTTGCCTCCAAAGCACGCGCCTTCAATTTCGTGAAGCGTCTTTTCCCTGTATGTTCTAGAAAAGTATCAAACTCACCGAAATTCATGTACTTCATAGTTTGCCTTCCTGTTTTATCCACATGATTGATATAGAAACCACTGGGATAAGTACCCGACTTAATACTGTATAGACCTACAACCACTTGTGCTTTTTCTATGATAGAAGATGAAACAGCAGACATCAACTGATGTTCTGAATCGGTTTGCAATTCGTAGCCGCGCATCACATTACCCACGTAGTCATAAGTGTTTATGAGCATTGTCCTATCCTTTTTATCATCCAGCTGTGATGCAATGACATTAAAAGTGACACTATCAGAGTTAATTCTGACCTCCAAGAGATCCGAATTGTTTTGAAATACATTCGGCAATGTCCTTACTTTATCCGCCTCCATGTCATAAACAAACACTGCAGGTCTTCCTTCAATATAGCCGCCTATAATTGCTGATCCTTTGATGGCCTCAAATTCTGAGATTTCTAAATCCACTATCTGCTTAGGCTCAAAAGTGCGTACTTCTTTCTTAAGGACATCCAAAGCAACAATCTTGATAAACCTGTTGTCCGACCTTCCTTGAAATAGTAAGTAAGTAACATTGTTATGGTAGTGATATCCTTTGAGGTATTGGCTTTTCGATGTTTCGAAGAAACCAGTCCACACTTCTTTCAATTCTGTATCTAAGTGACTGTATTCAATTGTCGCATTCTTACCAGCACCTGGTGCTATAGGCTTTACCAACATCACACCACGCTGTTCGTTAGAGACCACCACATAATCAATGTTATCCCAATCATTTTCCACCTCATAACGATTCAGGTAATCCACCTGACCATAGACTGGAATCAAACAAATGGAAAGTAAACAAAGTAGATATGCTTTTCTCATACTGTTTCGGACATGGTAATGATTATATCAAACTCTTCTCTTGTGACGGGTTGAACGGATAATCTAGAATTCTTTACCAATACCATATCGGCTAAACTAGTCATCGCTTTGATCTCTTCAAGTGTGACGGATTTTTTAAGCTTTTGCTTAGGCACAAAATCCACCACTACCCATCGGTCATCGTCAGTCGTTGGATCTGGATAGAACTCCCTTACACATTCTGCAATACCTATAACACATTTTTCATTGACACTATGATAAAAAAAAGCCAGATCTCCCAGTTTCATCGCCTTCAAATTATTTCGAGCCTGATAGTTCCGCACACCATCCCAGTGATCTTTACCAAGCTTCACTAAATCGTCCCACGAATAAGTATTTGGTTCAGATTTAATTAGCCAGTAGTTCATAAAGACTTATTTTTAACTTTGATTCCTTGAATTTAAGAAAACAAGCAGGGTAAAGAAAGCTATCAAATTCACATCTCAAAACAAATCGTCAAAACTTGGACAGCGCTACAATAATTAAACAACTGAAACTGCAGGCTGCACTTATGGAGCTGCACGATGAAAACAGTTTTAAAATCCGCGGCTATCAGAACGCAGTATTCAATTTGGATAAAAGTGACGTTGATTTGATGACGCTCAGTTTGAAAGAACTAGAAGGATTAGATGGTATTGGTAAAGGCATTGCAACCACAATTTTCCAGATCGCTACCAACGGTATTTCTGAAGCAATGCAACAATACCTTGATAGCACTCCAGAGGGCATTATTGAATTGTTGGACATCAAAGGAATTGGTCCAAAGAAAATAAAAGTTCTCTGGAAAGAATTAGGTATCGAAAGTGGTCACGAACTAAAAGAAGCTGCGAATTCCGGCCTTGTTGCTAAGCTCAAGGGTTTTGGAGACAAAACACAACTCGCGATTATACAAGCACTTGAATTCAAAGAAGCTAACGCAAATAAACTCCATTATGCCGAAGCCGAAGTTCTAACTACCGAGATCCTGGAAGTCCTAACTGGAGTTTCAGGGATTCAAGAAATAAGCCCGATTGGCGAACTTAGAAGAAAATTAGAAATCATTGACAAAATTGAGTTATTGATTGCCTGTGACCACTTTGACAAACTTGAAGAGGCGATCAATGACCTTACCGATTTTGAACAAGACTTGAAGAATAGTGGCCCGAAGACTTGGAAAGGCAGCTACAAAGTGCTCCTGATCCCTTGTGAATTTACCTTTACCAAGCCTGACACTTTCGTAAATGACCTCTTCCTTAGAACTGGAAGCTCATTACACCTATCTATTCCTGTAGTGGACAAGGAGACACTCAGAACTTTGGCGAATACTAGAAGCTACACTTCAGAAAAGGAAATCTACTTAGCTGCAGGCATGGATTATATTGAGCCAGAACTGCGCGAAGGCATGTTTGAAATTCAGGCGGCAAAAAACCATAACCTACCGAAATTGGTAGAAATGGAGGACCTGAAAGGCATCCTTCACAATCACTCGACTTATAGTGATGGCAAGCACACGCTAGAGCAAATGGCCACCTACTGTAAAGAGTTGGGCTACGAATACCTAGGCATTTGCGATCATAGTAAATCTGCTTTCTATGCAAACGGATTAGATGAAAATCGTGTCAAAGATCAGCATGAAGAAATCGAAAGGCTAAACGAAAAGCTTGCACCATTTAAAGTTTTTAAAGGAATAGAATCCGACATCCTTTATGACGGTCAGCTTGACTATGCCGATGACGTGCTCGCGAGCTTTGATTTTATCGTAGCTTCCGTTCATTCTGTGCTAAAGATGAACAAGCAAAAAGCAACGCAAAGACTTTTAACTGCCATAGAGAACCCGTTTACAACGATTCTCGGTCACCCAACTGGTCGACTATTGTTGCGCAGAGAAGGTTATCCGATTGATCATAAAGCGGTAATAGATCATTGCGCTAAGCATAATGTGGTGATTGAGATTAATGCCAATCCATGGAGGTTAGATTTAGACTGGCGATGGGTAAACTATGCGATTGAAAAAGGAGTTATGCTTTCAATAAATCCTGATGCACATCAAATGAGTGGCTATCATCATATGAAGTTTGGTTTATTGGTTGGTCGTAAAGGTGGACTCACCAAGGAAATGACATACAATGCCCTTACAATGGAAGAGATCTCAGCACAGTTCGACATCAAAAAGGAACAAGTAAAAGCGAATGCCTAAGAAAATTCTCATCATACGTTTTTCATCCATCGGAGACTTAGTACTCACTACTCCAGTAATTCGGGTGATCAAAACTCAGCTGGAAGATGCCGAAGTACACTTTTGTACTAAGAAACAATATCACAGCATTCTAGAAGCCAACCCTTACATTGACAAGTTCCATTTTCTAACTGATGATCTTAATGAACTGGCAAAAAGCTTAAAAGAAGAGCAGTTTGACTTTGTCGTTGACCTACACAATAACCTTAGAACTCGTTTACTAAAAAGTAAGCTAAAGAAGCCATCAGGCACTTTTCCTAAGTTGAATTGGGAGAAATGGTTAGTGGTAAACCTCAAGGTCAACAAGCTCCCTAATATTCATATAGTAGACCGCTATATGGAAGCAGCTAAATCTTTGGGTGTAAAACCAGATACCCTCGGCTTAGATTATTTCATTCCAGAAAAAGACCAAATTGAAGATGACTGGCTACCAAAAACACATCGAGGAGATTTTGTGGCCTTTGCCATAGGTGGCCAGTACGCAACCAAGAAACTACCGCTAGGTCGCATGATTGAGCTTTGCGATAAAATCAACAAGCCGATCGTAATTTTAGGAGGAAAAGAGGACGCTGAGAATGGGGCGAAAATCGAAGCTTTCTTTGACAGAGGAAATGAATCTTCTGATCAAAAAGAGTCTTTGGATGCATTAGGCAAAAAGGCAGAAATATATAATGCGTGTGGAAAGTTCAGCATCAACCAATCCGCCTCCATCATTAAGAAAGCCTCTTATGTATTTACGCATGATACCGGCATGATGCATATTGCTGCTGCTATGAAGAAGAATATTTTCTCTATCTGGGGGAATACTATTCCAGAGTTCGGCATGTATCCTTATCAAACCAAATTCACTCTGCTGGAAAATAAAAAACTAAGCTGTAGACCTTGCTCTAAGATTGGTTATGACAAGTGCCCGAAAGGCCACTTTAAGTGTATGAATGACATCATCTTTGACTTTTGGCTACCATGAGTAATAAGCGACTACAAGTCATTTCATTGATTCTTCTGGTGCTATCAGTACTAACAGAGCTTAGTGATAATCAAGGCTGGATTAACTACAGCAACCCAGAATTAGCCTTTGGGCTTTCCTTAGGCTTTGTACTCTTCTCATTGTCTTTTAGTGTGAAAATTATTCGTCAAATGGGTATCCCAAAAAAGGAAAAGAAACAAAGTCAACTGCTGACTTTAATCACTGCAGTTTATGCCTTTTTGGTATTTGGGATTGAACTGATTTAGTCTTTCTTTTCCTGCATCGACATTCCCTATGTGAAGATATCATCTAGATATAAGGGCTTTAAGCAAGTAGTTCCCCTATGCTCATTTCCCAACTAATGAATTGAAAGCTATTTACAACGGCATCCATTTGATCCTTAATTGCCTTATTGCCAAGGTTTCCAATACTTCCCTCGTGGCTGTGGCTTACTTTTTTAACAGGATCAAAATCACCCTTTTCAATAGCCATTCCTATCTGCTTATATGCATCCCTAAAAGGCACTCCGCTTAATACAAGTTTGTTAGTTTCTTCTACGCTAAATAAGTATTTGTACTTATCCTTTTCTATCAGTTCCTCATTGATGACTACTTTCTTAAGCATGAAATCACACATGAATAGACAGTCTTTCAAATCCTGAATGGCTGGAAAAAGCACCTCTTTAATCAACTGCATTTCACGGTGATAACCAACAGGTAAATTCGCTGTCATCAACGCAATATCATTAGGTAAAGCTTGTATACGATTGCACTTACCACGCATCAGTTCGAAGACATCTGGGTTCTTTTTATGAGGCATAATGCTCGACCCCGTTGTTAGCTCATCTGGAAAGGATATAAAACCAAAATCTTGACCCATATAAAGGCAAACATCCATAGCAAACTTGCTTAAAGTCGCAGCAATCCCTGACATGCCCATGGCCATAGATTTTTCAGCTTTCCCGCGTCCCATCATGGCATAAACGACATTGTAATTCAGGTCTTCAAAGCCAAGTAGCTCGGTAGTCATTTTACGATTTAATGGAAATGATGAGCCAAACCCAGCACCCGAACCAAGTGGGTTCTTATTGACTGTTTTATACGCTGCATGGAGCATATGTAAATCATCAATCAAGCTTTCTGCATAAGCACCAAACCAAAGCCCAAAAGAAGACGGCATGGCCACTTGCATGTGCGTATAGCCTGGCATTAAGACATCTTTATACTGATCGCTTAATTGAATTAGACGATCAAAAAGCACGGAAGTACCTTCGGTAATTTCCTTAATTTCTTGTCGTAGAAAAAGTTTTAAATCGACTAAAACCTGATCGTTACGTGAGCGTCCAGAATGGATCTTCTTTCCTACATCACCCAATCTTTCAGTCAAGAGTAACTCTACTTGAGAATGAATATCTTCAACGCCCTCCTGAATTTGAAACTCCCCTGATAGAATGTCTTTGTAGATGGATTTCAATTCTCTGTGAATCTCAGACTTTTCCTCTTGCGTAAGCAGATCAATGCTCGCCAACATTTCCGTATGCGCAAGCGACCCCAATACATCATATGGAGCCAGCTGAATATCAAATTCCAAATCTCGTCCTACGGTATAGCGTTCGACTATTTCAGATACTTTTGTTTCCTTCTCCCAGAGTTTCATGTTTTATCTTTATGTCATTGCGAGTGCAACGCGGCAATCCCCCAGTTGTGCTGGACGATTCTTTCGGTCATACTTCTCTCGCAAGGACGGTGCTTAATAGTTTAATATACAATCCTATCCCTTCCTCAATCTCGTTAACATAGATAAATTCATCGGCCGTATGCGATCTTGCAGAGTCTCCAGGGCCTATTTTCAAGGTTGGAAAAGGCATAAGCGCTTGGTCCGAAAGTGTTGGTGAGCCATAAGTTTTTCTTCCCAAACTGGAACCCGCTTTCACAATTGGATGATTTATGTCAATACCAGATGGGTTAAGTCTCGTGGATCGAGGCGTAACTTCTGAGCTCACATTTGCTTTGATGATGTCTAAAGTCTCTTGATTCGAATAAGCATCTGTCGTCCGAACGTCAACCACAAATCGGCATTCATCAGGAACTACATTGTGCTGGCTGCCTGCATCAATCATAGTTACACTCATTTTAACTGGGCCCAGCATTTCAGAGACCTTTGGAAACTGATAGTTCTTAAACCATTCGATATCCTTGATCGCTTTATAAATGGCATTATCGCCTTCCTCTCGCGCAGCATGACCGGATTGGCCTTTGGCCAAACAGTCTAGCACCATCAATCCCTTTTCTGCAATGGCCATGTCCATGAGGGTTGGCTCTCCTACTATTCCGAAGTCAATAGCTGGTAGTACTTTCAAAAGACTTTCAATTCCATCTTTACCAGAAATTTCCTCCTCAGCTGTTGCAGCCAAAATTAAATTGTATTGAAGTCCTTCTTGGCTGTGAAAGTGTAGAAAAGTAGTGATCAAGGACACTAAGCAGCCACCTGCATCATTACTCCCGAGCCCATAGAGTTTTCTGTCCTTTTCAATGGCTGCAAATGGATCGTTGGTATAGCCCGCATTGGGTTTTACTGTATCGTGATGTGAGTTTAAGAGAATGGTAGGTTTTGAATCATCGAAATGAAGATTCTTTGCCCAGACATTATTACCCATGCGGTGAGTAGCAACTCCGTTTTCATTAAAGAACTTCTCAAGAATGGCAGCTGATGCATCCTCTTCTCTACTCAAAGAAGGTGTTTCAATCAGTTGCTTTAAAAGCGATATGGCTTGACTTGAATAATCCGTCATAATTGAATTTTCGTTCCGATTCCTTTTCCTAAAGTAAGTTCTTTCACTTCACTAAAGTGGCCAACTATCACTTGTTCGATGCCTGACTTAAGTGCATCAAAAGCATTATCAAGTTTTGGAATCATTCCTTCAGTGATTGTTCCATCTCGTTGAAGTTGCTGGTAAGAACTGTGGTCGATTTTGTCAATCACAATTCTATTCTCAAAATCACTTAAGACTCCCTTTTGCTCAAAACAGTAGACCAAACTCACCTTGTATTCTTTTGTCAATGCAGCAGCCAAGATACTGGCAATTGTGTCTGCATTAGTATTCAACAAGCCCCCTTTCCCATCGTGCGTCAAAGCACAAAAAACGGGCGTAAGACCTCCTTCAAGAAACTCAATAAGTCGACTCGAGTCAACGTTTTCTGTGGTGATATCACCTGCAAAGCCATAGTCAATCGTCTTAATAGGTCGTTTTTTAGCAGAAAGCACATTAGCATCTGCCCCGGTAAGACCGATTGCATTTTCACCATCCGCTTGAAGCTGAGCAACAATCTTCTTATTAACCAAACCTCCATAGACCATAGTCACTAATTCTAAGGTTGCCTCATCGGTAATCCTTCTGCCTTCGACAAGTTGAGGTTCGATTCCTAATCGTTCACCAAAATCAGAAGCTATTTTTCCTCCTCCATGTACTAGTATTTTTAAGCCATCAACAGTAGAAAAGTCATGAAGAAACTGTTTCAAAGCAGGCTTATTATCGATGACTTTGCCTCCAATTTTTATGATGGTTAGTTTCTTCATTTTAGGAGCTCATTTAACACTGCCTGAGCAGCAAATACACGATTTTCAGCTTGCTCCAAATGAATGGCGTTGGGGCCATCTAAAACCTCATCCTTTATCACTAACCCTCTACGAACCGGTAGGCAATGCATCACTTTGGCATTATTCGTTAATGCGAGGTGTTCATTACTCATTGTCCAACTGGAGTCTTGAGATAACACTTGCCCATAGTCTTCATAGGAAGACCAGTTTTTGACATAAACAAAGTCAGCATCTTTCAGCGCTTCAACTTGGTCATGAAAAACAGGCAATTCTTTTCGAAATTCTAGAGACAAATCATAACCCACAGGATTAGTAATAGAAAGGTCTACATCCGCTACTTGCATCCACTCTAGAAAGGAGTTGGCAACTGCCTGTGGCAAAGCCTTTACATGTGGCGCCCATGTTAAAACCACCTTTGGCTTTCTATTTTCAGACCATTGTTCCTTAATCGTTACCAAGTCCGCCAAACTTTGCAATGGATGTCTTGTTGCACTTTCGAGACTGACAATTGGAATGCCTGCGTACTTCAAAAAAGCGTTTAAAAGGTCCTCAGCATAATCTAAGGCTCGGTCCTCTAAGCCTGGAAACGTTCTAATCCCAAGCACATCGAAGTATTTGCCCATAACGCCTGCAGCCTCACGTATATGTTCTGCCTTATTTCCATTCATGACAACTCCGTCCTCGAACTCCAAAGCCCAGCCATCCTTTCCAATGTCCAATACAATCGCTTCAGCACCTAAATTCTGAGCTGCGATTTGAGCGCTCAATCGGGTTCTAAGGCTCGGGTTCAAAAACACTAAACCAACTTTTTTACCTGTAGCGATATTAGGCTGATGAGGGTTTTGCTTAAAAAGCAAAGCTTCTTGAACCAACTGATCTAGATTATCTACGTCTGATATGGATGTAAAGTGTTTCATAATCGTTTTCTACTCCTCAGCCCTTCTGACAGCTCCCCTCCAATGTGGAGCAATTAGTTTATTCTCCTCCTTTTAGGAGGAGTGCCCGAAGGGCGAGGTGGTCAGTCGGTTATTTGTTTAATTCTTTCTTTAACGCTTTAAAAAACTGGTCTAATTCTTCTTTTGTAACTGACAAAGAAGGCAAAAGTCTTAGTGTATTCTTATTAGCTGCCGAGCCAGTAAATATTTTATGTTCAAAGAGCAGTTTCTTTCTTAATTCGGCAACCGGAAAGTCAAACTCCGCACCAATCATTAATCCTTTGCCGCGAACTTCTTTGACTTGCTCTATCTCACTCAATTGCTGCATGGCATATTCACCCAAATCCTTGGCGTTCTTCATCAATTCCTCTTTTGAAATCACTTCCAAGACGGCCAAAGCAGCCGCGCAAGCCAAATGATTACCTCCGAAAGTTGTTCCTAACATACCATGCCAAGGCTCTATCTTAGGACTGATAAACACACATGCTACTGGGAATCCATTCCCCATTCCTTTAGCTAAAGTGACTATATCAGGACGAATATTAGCATGTTGATGGGCAAAGAACTTTCCAGTTCTTCCAGATCCCGATTGTACCTCGTCCAAGATAAAAATCGCCCCGTGCGCTTCGCAGAGTGATTTCGCCTTCTTCAAGAATTGATTGGATGGTGTATACAAGCCTGCAACGCCTTGAATTCCTTCAACAATAAACCCAGCCACTTCATCACTGAAAGCCAATTCTAGCGCTTCCAAATCATTCATGGGCACAAACGCTACTTCATGATCGGCATTGAATGGCGCTATAATCTTAGGGTTATGAGTCGCTGCAACAGCTCCAGAAGTTCTACCATGAAAAGCATTTTCAACAGCGATAATCTTCTTTCTACCTGTATGAAAAGAAGCCAACTTCAAGGCATTCTCATTAGCCTCCGCCCCAGTGCTACATAGGAACAAGCTATAGTCATAATAGCCTGAGATCTGCCCCATTTTCAGTGCTAATTCTTTCTGCAAGGAGTTTTCAACGGCATTGGAATAGAAGCCTATCTTTTGGATTTGGGTCGTAACTCTCTCCACGTAGGTAGGATGGCTATGACCGATAGAAATCACCGCGTGACCACCGTATAAATCCAAATATTCCGTTCCATTTTTATCCCATAGTTTGGAGCCCAATGCTTTCACTGGCTCTATTGGGTAAAGTGGATATACATCAAATAATTCCATTAGAATGCGCTCCCTTTTAGTTTTAAACCCACTGTTTCTTCTAATCCAAACATCAAATTCATGTTTTGAACAGCTTGACCAGAAGCTCCTTTCAATAGATTATCAATGACTGATTGAATCATTAGATATCCGTTATGCATGCTTAAGTGTATATAACACTTATTCGTATTGACCACCTGCTTAACGTCAAGCGGTTGATCGCTGACCCAAGTAAATGGATGATTTTCATAATACTCCTTATAGACTTGGATAGCTTCTTCTAGAGGCCATTCACAATACTGATAGGCTGTCACCAAAATTCCGCGCGTGAAATTTCCACGGTATGGAATGAAGTTGATTGGGCGATCAAACCACGGCTGATACTGCATTAAACTCTTCGTCACTTCTGCCATGTGTTGATGATCAAAAGCTTTGTAGGTAGAGACATTGCTGTCTCGCCAACTAAAATGTGTCGTATCCGATGGTTTTACGCCTGCTCCAGTAGATCCAGTAACCCCTGAAACGTGCACCTCCTTCAATGCGCCATTATGTGCCAAAGGCAAAAGTGCCAATTGGATGGCTGTAGCAAAGCAGCCCGGGTTAGCTACGAAATCAGCGGATTGAATAGCTTCCCTATTGAGTTCTGGCAAACCGTATACTTTGTCATTATCTAAACGGAAGTCTTGACTTAAGTCGATCACTTTGACTGAGCTTGGAACTTCATGCTTTTCAAAAAACTCACTTGATGCACCATGTCCCATACAAAGGAATAACACATCAATGTCAAAGCTCACTGCATTAACGAATTTTAAATCAGTCTCTCCCAAAAGATCGGGGTGAAGACTGGATAAAAATTCGCCTGCCTGACTTCTACTTTGAACGAACAAGAGTTCAACATTTGGATGATTGAGTAGCACACGTACCAACTCTCCTCCTGTGTAGCCTGCACCTCCTACTATTCCAGCCTTAATCATAGTGATGAATTAACTTGGTGATAAATAGCGTTCTGATTGCCGAAGATTTTAGTAAATCCCTTTACGTCATCGCCAATCCATGCATTATTCATTTCTCCATAATGCCCGAATTTAGCCGACATTAAATCATGAGCTGACTCAATGCCATTCACTTGAAAACGATAAGGTAAAAGCGTAATGGATACTTTGCCCGTTACATACTTTTGAGAACTCTCCATCATCGTTTCCATATCGCGCATCACTGGATCCATAAATTGACCTTCATGTAGCCAATTACCATAAAAGGCAGCGATTTGGTCCTTCCAATAAATTTGCCACTTGGTCAAGACATGTTTTTCTAGCGCTTGATGTCCTTTTATTGTGAGCATCGCGGCAGCGGCCTCAAAACCAACTCGACCTTTAATACCGATAATTGTATCGCCTACATGGATGTCTCGGCCTATGCCGAAGGGTCCCGCCAGTGTTTCCAAGTATTGAATGGCTTCATGAGGCAATTCAAACTTTTCTCCGTTGACTGACTTCAACTCTCCTTCCTCAAAGCCTAATTCTAATTCTTCTGGATGCTCTTTGGTCATCTTTGTTGGAAAAGCTTCTTCTGGCAAAAAGCCATTCGAAGTAAGTGTTTCCTTCCCCCCAACTGAAGTTCCCCAAAGGCCTTTGTTCACGGAATAGGCTGCTTTGGAAAAGTCCATCTCAACACCTTTGGACTTTAAGTATTCAATCTCTTCTTCTCGAGAGAGTTTCAGGTCTCGAATTGGTGTGATGATTTCGGCATCCGGTAAAAAGGTCTGGAAAATCATATCGAAACGCACTTGGTCATTGCCTGCCCCTGTGCTGCCATGTGCAATGAAGGCAGCATCTAAAGTTTTTGCGTGCTTGGCTATTGCCAAGGCTTGGCTTATTCTTTCAGCACTTACCGATAATGGATAGGTACTGTTCTTAAGAATATTTCCAAAGATCAAATACTTCACCACGCTGCTGTAATAGTTAGCCGTCTCTTCAATTGAGGTATGACTTTTCACGCCCAGTTCATAAGCACGGGCTTCTACTTCTACTAATTCTTCCTGGGTAAAACCACCTGTATTAACAAGCACAGAATGGACCTCGAGACCTTTTTCGGCTGTGAGGTATTTCACACAGTATGATGTGTCAAGTCCACCACTGTAAGCGAGTACTACTTTCTTATTCTTCATTTTTATTCTTTTTTGATTCTCGCTTAAGGAGTATCGACTTTTTAAATTTTAACCACCGTTCAAAGAGCTTTAGGTCCTTGTCTAACTCTCGTCCTTTCCATTGCGTACGCTTTGGCTTTTGATTCTTCTCCCAAGCAGGGTTGTATAGCATGGCAGTGCAAATGCAGTTTTGGCGTTTCTTAGCCGTCAGAATATCGAAATTGACACAGCTTTTACAGCCACTCCAGAATTCTTCGTCTTGCGTCAATTCTGAATAGACTACAGGTTTATAGCCCAGTTCTGAATTGATCTTGAGCACGGCCGCACCAGTCGTCAGCCCAAAGATTTTAGCATTAGGATACTTCTCGCCAGAAAGGTCGAAAGTAGCTTCCTTGATTTTCTTTGCCAGACCTTCACCACGGAATTTTTCAGATACAATTAGTCCCGAGTTCGCAACAAATTGGCCGTGACTCCATACTTCTATGTAGCAGAAGCCAGCCCAGTCACCTTTTTTGGTTGTTGCAATTATGGCTTTACCTTCTTCGATTTTAGCCTTTATATATTCAGGCGTACGCTTAGCGATACCAGTACCTCTAACCTGTGCTGAAGCCGCTATCTCATCTACGATTTCTTGTGCGTAGCCAACATCAGATGCTGTGGCTTCTTTTATGATAAATTGTGTTTTCATCTTCTCTACTTGTCATTGCGAGAATTGAGTGAAACGAATCGAAGCAATCTGCCAGTCAATTAGTGAGATTGCTTCGTTCTGCCTTCCTACCGTCAGGTAGACTCGCAATGACAAAACTGATTAAAAATTCAAAAAAATAAGATCTGGGGAATTGATGACCGCCACATAGGCAGTCGAGTTAATATAGGCGCTTAGCGCCTGATAGTCCTTGCCCTTAAAGCAATAGCTTCCACTGCTACTTGAGGTAGTTGAATGAACTGAAAATATGTAGAAGCGTTTGTTGTCATCTCTCTAATGAGAAAGTAAAGAAAACAAAAAGTTTAGAAAACAAGCACGTATTTGTAAAAAGATTCAACCAGCTGCCTGTCGAGAAGCTAATTGAATCTTTAACAATGACCTTAAAAAAGGATCAGCCTCCGATCCACTCAGCAACAAACAAGTTAGTATCTCTACCACCACCGTTGTTACGGTTAGAAGAGAATACAATGTGCTTACCATCATTGGAAAATACTGGAAAAGCATCGAAAGTCTCGTCTCTTGTAATTCTTGTTAAACCTGTTCCATCAATATTGATCATGTACAAATTGAAAGGGAAGCCTCTCGTTGCTGTATGATTAGAAGCAAAGATGATTTTCTCACCTGAAGGGTGAAAGAACGGTGCCCAGTTCGCTTGACCCAAGTCAGTAATTTTTTTCAAATCAGAACCGTCAGCATTACAGATATAGAGTTCCATATCAGTTGGCATCACCAAGCCTTCTTTCAATAGATCTTGATAGATTTTAATGTCTTCTTCGGTCTTCGGTCTAGATGATCTAAAAATTAGTTTTGAGCCATCAGGCGAAAAGAAAGCTCCACCATCGTACCCCAATTCACTTGTGATTTGCTTTACGTCTGAACCGTCAATGTTCATTGTGAACAATTCCAAATCTCCTGTTCTTAATGAAGTAAAAACAATTTTATCACCCATTGGAGATACCGTTGCTTCTGCATCATAGCCCTCAAAATCAGTCAACTGATTGATAATATTTCCTTCTAGGTCAGCCGTGAAAATATCAAAGCTTGGATAGATCGGCCACACGTATTTGCCATCTTCTCTTCTTTCAGGAACTGCTGGGCATCCCTCGCCTCCTAAATGAGTCGATCCGTATACGAAAGTTTCATTTCCAGGTAAAAAGTAAGAACATGTCGTTCTTCCCAACCCTGTACTTACCATCTTTGGTATGTTATTTTTTAAATCATCATTGCGCCAATCGGTCACAAACATTTGATCGCAACCCACACCCCACTCAGCATAGTCTGATTGAAAGACAATTTGCTTGTCATCGAAGCTCCAATAAGCTTCAGCATTATTTCCTCCGAACGTCAATTGCTTGATATTCTTGAGGTACTTCATTTCTTCAGGGTGGAGTAAAAGAGAGTCTTGTGAGAATCTGCCTTCAATGACAGTTTCGTTACTTTTTTTGGCACCACAGCCAAAAATTAAAAGGACTAACAATACAGAAATATATCGCATGTAATATTAAGATTCGTTGAATAATGGCGCGAAGATAATGATTATTATCTTTGTGTTAAAGTTTGAATTATGAAGAATATTATCCGACTCACATTAACGTTAACAAGCCTATTCATTTTTGTAGGCTGTACTGATTTTACAACCGACAAAGAAGTGCTCGCTGGTCTTAAAGCGGATGTTACCTTTTTAGCAGATGATGCCCTAGAAGGACGTGCGATCGGAACTCCTGGAGAAGAAAAAGCTGCCAAGTATATAGCAGATGCCTTCGAAGCCATTGGCTTAAGTCCAAAAGGGACAGAAGGTTACTTTCAACCTTTTACAGTTAAGAAATCAACAAGTCCGCATGAGCAAGCCGTAGTAGGAACAGACGGTGAAGGGGTAACCGGTAGAAATGTAGCAGGCTTGATAGACAATGGTGGTGAACACACCATCATTATAGGAGCACATTTCGATCACTTAGGATATGGATCTGAAGGCTCATTGTTCAGAGGCGAACCGACTATTCACAACGGTGCTGATGATAACGCAAGTGGTACCGCGGCAGTGATTCAGCTTGCCAAAATTCTTAAAGCAAAGAAAAGTAACTACAACTTTTTGTTCTTAGCCTTCTCTGGTGAAGAAAATGGCCTTTGGGGTTCTAATTATTTCTCTAAGAACTCAACGGTCGACCTAGCTGACGTAAACTATATGATCAATATGGATATGGTAGGTCGAATGAACGATGAAAAAACATTAGCAATTAATGGTGTAGGCACCAGCCCTAGTTGGGACATAAGTTTAAACGCAGCCAACTCAGATAGTCTTAAGTTAGTCAAATCAGAATCTGGTGTTGGTCCATCCGATCATACCTCATTCTATTTACAAGATCTTCCTGTACTACACTTCTTTACTGGACAACACGAAGACTACCATAAGCCAACTGATGACGCTGATAAGATCAACTATGAAGGACTCGTTTTAGTAGTTCGATACATTGAGCGTGTCGTTGAAGAATTAAACAGTGAAGAGAAATTAGCTTTCATAAAGACTCAAGATAGTTCTGGAGACAGCCCGAGATTTACTGTGTCACTAGGAGTTGTACCTGACTACCTTTACGATGGATCGGGTATGCGAATAGATGGTGTGTCTGATGGGAAGCCCGCAGCGATTGCTGGCATGAAGAAAGGTGACATAGTTGTTAAGCTTGGTGACTCGACCATTGTAGATATGATGAGTTATATGAGAGCGCTTAGTGGATTTGCTGCAGGACAACAAACCGTTGTGGAATACAAACGCGGTGACGAATTGAAAGCTAGCCAAGTTAAATTCTAATGATATTTCTCAAGACCCTGATATCCTTTCTCAGAGACCGAGAATATCGGGGTCTTATCTTTGCCTCATTTTTTGTAGTCGTTGTAGGCACTATAGTTTACCACTTTGTCGAAGGGTGGACATGGCTTGACGCGCTATACTTCTCCGTCATTACTTTAACTACCATTGGATATGGTGACTTCTCTCCTCAAACCGAGGTAGGCAAGGCGTTCACCATTGTTTATATCATTATTGGAGTTGGTTTAATCTTGGCCTTTATCAATACTGTCTACCTTCACTTTAGCAAAGTGAACGAAAAACAAAAGTCCAAATAACACTTCCTATATATATTTTATCTGATTGAACTCTTTTATGGAATGATTGTTCTGTAAAAGAAATCATATTTTGGAACAATCATTCTAATAAAAGACAACATGACAAAACTTAAGAACAAAGTAGCAGTGATCACGGGTGGCAGTACTGGTATTGGACTTGCCTCGGCAAAGACATTCTTGGCAGAAGGCGCTAAAGTTATAATCACTGGTAGAACACAAAAAACACTAGACGCTGCAGTAGCGGAGATCAATGACGATAACCTAACCGCGATTCAATCAGACACTTCTAATCTATCAGACATCGATAGCTTGGTTGCTCAGGTAAAAGAGAAATTTGGGAAAGTAGATGTGCTTTTCGCTAATGCAGGTATTGCTTGGTTTGCACCCATTGATCAAGTGGATGAAGCATTCTTTGATGCCCATTTTAATACCAATGTGAAGGGACTATTCTTTACAATACAGAAATTACTACCAATCTTCAACGATGGCGGTTCAATTGTCCTAAATGCATCTGCAGTAGCAAGCAAAGGTTTTGAAAATGGTTCAGTATACTCCGCTACTAAAGCAGCAGTAAGAAACCTAACCAGAACCATGTCTACAGATTTAGTACCAAGAAAAATCAGAGTAAACGTGGTTAGCCCAGGTCCAATTGAAACACCTCTCTATGGTAAAATGGGTATGACGGAAGAGCAATTAGCTGGAATGGCTGAAAGCTTTGCGGCAATGGTACCTATGAAACGATTTGGTAGTTCTGATGAAGTAGCCAAAGTAGCGTTGTTCTTGGCGTCAGATGATTCTTCATACATACTAGGTGAGGAAATTCTGGTTGATGGTGGAATTGCAACCATCTAATTTGTTAATTCTGGAACGATCAGTTAAATTTATAAAGATGGGTGACTTAATTCCAAACGGTCACCCACTTTTAACCATTCACAGACATGGCTAGATCCAAAAGTTTTGTAGAAAGTGAAGTGCTAGACAAGGCACTCAATCTTTTCTGGACAAAAGGATATAATGCCACCTCTATTCAAGACCTTGTTGATCATTTAGGCATTAACCGAGCAAGTATCTATAGTACTTGGGGAGATAAGCATGGTCTTTACTTAGAAACGCTAAAACAATACCGCAGAGACAATTCAAACAAACTGTTACAAAAACTTAGATCTGAAAAGTCAGCCAGCGACATCGTTCGCGATTTTCTCGAAGAAATGGTCACTAGCCCATCGGATGAGGAAATGAAGAAAGGCTGCTACCTTTCTAACGCGGCCACTGAGCTAGCCAATTGTAATGAAACAGTAAACGCTATGTTTACCGACAATCGGATTAAAATGGAGGCAGTCCTAAACGAGCTAATTAAAGAAGGGCAAGAGGTGGGAGAATTCTCTACCAAACATAGTAGCGAAGCATACGCTCGATTCATCTTTAATACAGCTGGAGGCATGAGGCTTTTAGCTAAAGGTCATATTTCGAAAACCGAATTGGCCGAAGTCGTGGAGGTTACACTCTCCGCATTAAACTGACAAAGATCAGTTTTTCAAAAACTCCTTTTAAATACATTTGACGATTAACACAAGAATTATGAGGAGAGCGGCAGTTTCATTTTTATCCAAACATCAGTTTAAGCTTCTACGGTACAGTATCGGCATTCTGTTTATCTGGTTTGGTATGCTGAAATTCTTCCCTGGTGTAAGCCCAGCAGAAGGACTAGCAACCGATACGATAAGAATTCTATCCTTCGGTCTTCTACAAAAGGCGGTTAGCCTTAAAATGTTAGCCCTCCTCGAAGTAGGGCTAGGTGTAATGTTGATGTTTACTAAAGAATATCGCTTCACCTTTTGGCTACTACTATTTCATATGGCCTGTACCTTAACACCTCTCTTTGTGCTTACTGACGTCACATTTAAGGTCGTTCCCTTTCAATTGACCATTGAGGGACAATACATTATTAAGAACTTCGTGATCATCTGCGCTGCATTTGTATTACTTTTTGCTCACCGTAGGGAATCGTATGCCGAATAAATAAAGAAGGGCCGAACTTTTATATTTCAATTCTGCTTTAATTAGCAACCAAACGCAAATTCACTTGAAGTACGACTTAGTCATTATTGGAGGTGGGCCCATCGGACTCAATTGTGCCATTGAAGCAAAAAAAGCTGGCCTTAATTATATCATATTGGAAAAAGGCGTCCTCGTCAATTCCTTGTATAATTTCCCTACGAACATGACTTTCTTCTCGACTTCCAACTTGTTGGAAATAGGTGAAGTACCTTTTATAGCACACAGCGACAAGCCTACCCGCAAGGAAGCCCTAGAATACTTTAGAAGAGTAAAAGAAAGCTGGGAACTCAATATCAGCCTCTATACAGAGGTTATAGGCATGGTGAAGAACGGTGCTGCGTATCAAATTGATACAAGCAAGGGTGTCTTTAAATCTGATAACGTTATTGTCTCTACCGGCTTCTATGATACCCCTAGAAAACTCGGTGTCCCCGGTGAAGACTTGCCGAAAGTGAAGCACTTCTATGACGACCCCCATCCTTACTTAGGTCAGAAGGTACTTGTGATTGGCGCAGCTAACTCTGCTTGTGACGTAGCCTTAGAAACCTTCTACAAGGATGCTGAAGTAACCATGGCGATTCGTGAATCGGAGATTTATCCGAAAGTTAAATATTGGATTAGGCCCAATATTATCAATAGAATCGAAGAAGGATCCATCAAAGCTTATTTCAACACGACTGTTTCAGAAATCAGGCCATGTGAAGTAGTGCTTAATACCCCTGAGGGAGAAGTAACCATTGAAAATGATTTCGTTTTAGCAATGACTGGCTATAAGCCGAACTATTCTCTATTCGAAAAATTGGGGCTTCCGATTTCAACCGATGAATTTAAAAAGCCTATTCATAATCCAGAGACATTAGAGACTCCTCTCCAGGGGGTTTATGTGGCAGGCGTGATCAACTCAGGTCTCCAAACCAGTAAATTGTTTATTGAAAATACGAGAGTGCATTCGGAAATGATCATCAGGAGTATAAAGTCAAAAGCTTAGCTCATCCACTTAATATTACACCCCATACTTGGAATTTGAGGGGCAGATACAGATTGACCCGTTAGAATATCATCTAAAGCCAATCGCATATCAGCACCAGTCACGGGTCTACCATTGCCAGGGCGTGAATCATCCAATTGTCCTCGATAAGCGCATTTCAATTCACTGTCAAAAATGTAGAAGTCAGGTGTACAAGCAGCATCATATGCTTTTGCGACTTCTTGCGTTCCATCATAGAAGTATGGAAAATTATAACCGACACGTTCGGCCTCAACTTTCATTAAATCTGGAGCATCTTGAGGGTAGTTATCGATATCATTAGAGCTAATAGCGATAAAAGTGACTCCTTTTGACTGATAATCATTCGCCAAAGCGACTAAGCCTGCATCCACATGTTTTACAAATGGACAATGGTTGCAGATAAACATTATCACTGTGGCTCTCGCTGATTTCAAATCACTCAATGAAACGACTTCGCCAGAAATGGTATCTGTCAATTGAAACTGAGGAGCCTCTGTACCCAAAGGAAGCATATTAGATAATGTTCTTGCCATAATCTTCTACTCAAGTTAAGTATTCTAACGATGCCCCGGCAAAGGTTAAGGCCAAAAAGAAGCCAAGCATGTCAGTTACTGTAGTTAAAATTGGGCCAGAAGCTAAGGCTGGGTCTACTTTCATTTTCTTCAAAAACAATGGAATGGTACCACCGATTGCCACGGCAACAACTGTATTAATCGCCAAAGCGCCACCGACTACTAGACCGAGATATGGGTTACCAACATATAAGTAGGCCGCCAAACCAATTAAAGCACCGAGCACGACACCATTAATCAAACCCACTTTAACTTCCTGCATCAGCACCCTCATTAACTCATAGGGCTTTACTACACCTAGTGAAAGTTCTCTTAAACTTACTGCGACTGCCTGGTTTCCACTACAGCCAGACATGTCCGAAATCACTGGAAGAAAGATAGCCAAGGCGATCACCTCTTGAAGTGTGTCTTGATACAATGCTATAATACTGGCCGCAGCAATATTCAATAGAATATTAACACTCAGCCAGGAAAGTCTTCTTTTAGACCTTAGCAGGACTGGCATTGTTCTAAGTTCTTCACCCCCAACGATACCTTGTGTTTCAAGCAGTTCGTAGTTTGTCTTATCAGATTCAGCCTCTCTTACATCTTTCCTTAAGACTAAACCGAGTAATTCTTGAGATTCACTCACCACAGGAACACCGTAAAAGTCGTATCGATTGAAAAATCTGATCAGACCATCAAGATCATCGGTGTCCTTAACCACTAGCGCATTCTTAATGACTATCGACCGGAGTTGTGTGTTGCCTCTTGAAAGCAATACATCTCTCATTTGTAGGACTCCAAGGAACTTTCCTTCTTCAATGACATAAATGTACTGAACATGATATCCTTCGTGTTGATCAGCATTTTCACGAAGCATTTTGGTGATTTCCCCAACGGTTTCGGAAGCCTCGAAGGCTAGGTATTCAGTTACCATTATACCACCTGCGGTATCCGGATCGTATTCGATAAGTCTACGAATATTATCCGCCTCTTCGGGAATCATCTCGTCCAGAATGGCCTCCGCATCAGCCTTATCTAGTTCCGCAATGATATCAACCTGATCGTCACTGTATAACTCGTTGAGTATTGAGGCTGCTGTTTCTACCTCAGCATCTTCTATGGCTTGCACCGCTTGAGATTGAGGGATAAACTCCATCAAACGAGCTCCGTCTTCGGCCGAAATCAAGTCCAGCAGGGCAATCCTATCTCGTTTATCTAAATGACTAAAAGCATGAATGATCTCATCTGTCTCAAGACTTTCAAGCATTGCATGAATAGCATTACTTCCTGATGAAGCAATCAGAGAAGATAACTCCTCAACTGTATTAGTTACTTGATCTACCTTCATATGCTACAAACGATTTGATAAGATTACTCAAACTAAACTCCTGTTCTTAATATACTATTTACCCTTTTAGACAATGTCATAAATGTCTGTTCTTCGATCCTTCAAGTTTCGAACTGCCCCTTGATTATGGAGTTTCCATAAAAGATCCATATCCACATCAGCTACCAAAATCATTTCAGTATTTGCGGTACTTGCCATTTGGAACGGCAGTGAAAAAGGCAATGACACACTTTTCAGGGCTGAACTTGATGCATTACCAATTCAAGAAACCAATGACCTCGCGTATAACTCATCGCGTGAGGGTGTCTCTCACAAGTGTGGACATGACGGCCATATGACAATTCTTTGCGGTCTAGCCTTACAGCTGGCCAGTAACAAGCCTTCAAAGGGTAGTATAATGTTACTATTCCAACCAGCCGAAGAGACTGGTCAAGGAGCAAAATCCGTGTTGGCAGACAAGCAATTTCAGTCACTAAATTTTGACTATGCCTTTGCATTACATAATCTACCTAAGCGAAAGAAAGGCACTATTTACTGTAAAAAAGGTTCTTTTTGTGCTGCATCGACAGGCCTAATAATAAAGCTACAAGGGAAGACTGCCCATGCGAGCCAACCTCATACAGGAAATAACCCAGCTATCGCAACAGCACAGATGATGTTCTGTTTTGACAGAATCTTAGAGACTGCTGAGTTTATTAATAAGACCCTTATTACTATTACGCATACTACCATTGGGAAAGAAAGCTTTGGTATTTCCGCTGGGCATTCGGAAATGTGGCTAACCCTTAGGGCCTTTGAAAGGCATGACTTCGACCTACTGTTGCTATTGGTGGAAAAAGAAACTCAAGATATCGCTAACAAATATGATTTGGCGATTGAGTTTAGCTACCACGAACCATTCGAGGTTACTGAAAATCATACCGAATCTGTAGAACTCATAAAGTCAGTCGCTGAGCAGAGTAACCTACCCTACAAATCAATGAGAAAGCCCAACCCTTGGTCTGAAGACTTTGGCCTCTTCTTAAAAAGTGCAAAAGGCGCAATATTTGGTCTAGGTTCAGGCAAGAAAACGACTGACTTGCACAACCCGGACTACGACTTCCCCAATGAGATTATTGAGCCTGGGGTAAAGATGTTTTGGGGAATCGTTCAGCAACTGAATGCTTAATATAAAAAAGCCACTTCGAAAAATCGAAGTGGCTTTTGCTTATGCTTTAGAAAACACTACTGCTCAGTAGAATCCTCTTCTTCCTTCTTCTTTTTAGCAACACGTTTTTTCTTAATCTTGATGGATAATTCTTCTGACTTACCATCATGATCGGCATGCAGCGTATCTCCTTCATTGATATCACCTTTCAATATCTCTTCAGCAATTTGGTCTTCTAGATATTTCTGTATGGCTCTATTCAATGGTCTTGCTCCATACTGCGGATCAAATCCTTTTTCAGACAAGAAGTCTTTTGCTTTTGCTGATAAAGAAACTTTGTATCCCATTGCTTCAACACGACCGAATAACTTACCCAGAGAGATATCAATGATTTTGTGAATATCCTTTCTGCTAAGAGAATTAAAGATGATCACATCGTCCAATCGGTTTAAAAACTCTGGACTAAATGTTTTCTTCAACGCTTTTTGAATCGTATCCTTTATGATTTGATCTTCTGAATCTCTTTTAGTTTGAGTACTGAATCCAATACCAGCACCAAAGTCCTTCAAATCACGCACACCAATGTTTGATGTCATGATGATGATCGTGTTTCTAAAATCCACTCTTCTGCCTAACCCATCTGTGAGGATACCGTCATCCAATACTTGAAGCAAGATATTGAACACATCAGGATGCGCTTTTTCAATCTCATCAAGCAATACGACAGAGTAAGGTTTTCTTCTCACCTTTTCAGTAAGCTGACCACCTTCTTCATAACCCACGTAGCCCGGAGGCGCTCCTACAAGTCGAGAAACAGAAAATTTCTCCATGTACTCACTCATATCGATTCTCACCAAAGAGTCCTCTTTGTCGAAGAGATAAGAAGAAAGCACTTTGGCTAATTCCGTTTTACCTACACCAGTTGGGCCTAGGAAAACAAAGGTCCCAATTGGCTTCGAAGGATCTTTTAATCCAACACGCGTCCTTTGAATAGCTTTAGTCAGTTTAGCAATCGCTTCATCTTGACCAATTACTCGACCCTTCAATTGATCGCCCATTCCAACCAATTTGGCTTGCTCTTTTTGCGCAACTCGTTTGGTAGGAATTCCGGTCATCATGGCAATTACTTCTGCCACGCTTTCTTCGTCCACAGTGTATCGCTTTGCCTTACTTTCTTCGTCCCAGCGCTCTTTGGCACTGTCAAGTTGATCGATCAGCTTCTTCTCTTTATCTCTTAACTGTGCAGCCTCTTCGTACTTTTGACTTTTGACTACACGGTTCTTTTCTTTCTTAATATCCTCGATTGCTTCTTCAAGCTTGACGATATCTTCTGGTACATGAATATTATTAATGTGAACACGGGCACCCGCTTCATCCATTACATCAATCGCCTTATCTGGTAAGAAACGATCAGAAATGTATCTATCCGATAGTTGCACACATGACTTTAGTGCTTCCGGAGTATAATTAACGTGATGATGCTCTTCATACTTATCTTTTATATTTTCAAGAATCTGAATAGTCTCCTCAGGAGTTGTTGGATCAACCATTACCTGCTGAAATCTTCTTGCCAAAGCACCATCCTTCTCGATGTACTGTCTGTACTCGTCTAAAGTTGTGGCCCCGATGCATTGAATTTCACCTCTAGCAAGAGCCGGCTTGAACATATTTGAAGCATCAAGCGATCCTGAAGCACCACCAGCACCAACAATAGTGTGTAATTCGTCAATGAAGAGAATCACTTCTGGAGATTTCTCCAACTCATTCATCACTGCTTTCATCCGCTCTTCGAACTGTCCACGATATTTGGTTCCAGCTACTAAAGAAGCCAAATCCAGTGTTACTACCCGCTTACCGAATAATATACGTGAAACCTTCTTCTGAACGATCCTCAAAGCAAGGCCTTCAGCTATAGCACTTTTACCAACACCAGGCTCACCAATCAGAATTGGATTATTTTTCTTTCTTCTCGATAGAATTTGACCTACACGTTCGATTTCTTTTTCTCTACCCACAATTGGATCGAGCTTTCCATCTTCAGCATACTTTGTTAAATCTCTTCCGAAGTTATCAAGCACTGGGGTTCTAGACTTTTCCCCACCCTTTCCAGATGGTCTATCGCCTCCTCCACCAGAGCCACTGCTACTGCCAAACATCTTTGCAGAATCATCATCTGGATCGTCAGTATCTGATGATGCAAGTGGGTTGTCTGTCTGGTATTCAAGCATTTCTTTTACTACTTCATAGTTTACGTCAAACTTCTCAAGTATCTGAGTAGCAATATTGTCTTCATCTCTCAAAATTGAGAGTAGCAAATGCTCAGTACCGATTAACTGACTTTTGAAAATCTTTGCTTCGAGATAGGTGATTTTTAACACCTTTTCTGACTGTCTGGTCAACGGGATATTGGCCAAGTTCTTCACATTGTGATTGGCCGTTCCTTTTGTTGCTCTTTCAATCGCCTCTCTAAGTTCTTCTAATGAAGTACCTAGCTTCTTGAGAATGCTTACCGCTACTCCTTCTCCTTCACGAATCATCCCTAATAAAAGGTGTTCAGTCCCTATATAGTCATGCCCTAAACGAAGGGCCTCTTCTCTACTGAGGGATATTACTTCTTTTACTCTATTTGAAAATTTTGCTTCCATTTATTGCCGTTCTCGATGGTTCAATTTGTACTTAAAACCACAATTTCAATATAATAAGATATACCTTATGATCTACTAGAAACGCATCAAAAACCTAATTCTTCTTAATGATAACACTTGAACGATATAAAATCTGTTCAGCGTCAGGTCCCATACAAAAGAGCAGATCCAAGATGCTCATGTTGGGTACAAAGTCTTTGCCAAAGATTTGATGGTATGCTTTGGGCTGAAACCATGCCAGACTGTCTAAGGATTTTTTAGGGTGAATTTGAGATCTGAAGTCAATTACCCCCGCAGGTGGTATTTTTGAGTATTCTGGCAACTCATTGAGGCTTGGCTTGAGTTTTAATAGCTTAAGACATAATGTCAGCAAGCTACTGTTGAGTTTGAACAAGGTGGTGTAGTCGGCTTTAATTTCTTGCTCGAAATAATCACCATAAAAGTCAAAAAAAGGAGCTTTGCCATATGCTGACTGTATAGCCCTCCAGTGATTATTAGACCACTTTTGTTTATAATCTATTGTTAATTCCTTGATCGGTATTTTTCTACCTCCATGATGAACTGGAATACTGAGGTTTTGAATCTTATTTGGACCAATTATCTCACATCTATTTCTGTAAGATTGCTTCTCAAAATTCTCATTTGTCTCAATAAAGACTTCATCACTATGGGCGATTAAAGTAAAGTATGCCACAGAAGGAAGGTACTGCGATTCAATAAGGATTTTCATTAAAGGAATTCGTTAATGTCTCCCAATCCTTCTCGAATCACTTCAAAATCGTCATTTGAGCAATCGACAACTGTTGAAGCTACATTAGCGCCATAGCCACCGTCAATAACTATATCGACCAAGTTCCTATACTTTTCAAAAATCAACTCTGGATCAGTTGAGTACTCAAGAATTTCGTCTTCATCATGAATGGAGGTTGTAATGATTGGATTACCCAGACTCCTTACTATCTCACGAGGTATATTATTATTGGGAACCCTGATTCCAACGGTCTTCTTTTTGGCATTTAAGACCTTGGGCACACTATTGCTGGCGTTTAAAATAAAGGTAAAAGGACCTGGAAGGGCCTTCTTCATTACCTTAAAAATGGGGGTACTTAAACCTTTTGTATACTCTGCAATTTCGCTTAAATCATAACAGATGAAAGATAAGGACTCTGGCTTGGTGTTTTTAATTTGACAAACACGCTGGACGGCCTTTGCATTACCAAAATCGCAACCAATACCATAAACAGTATCTGTCGGATAAATGATCACTCCTCCAGATTTCAACACACGAACAATTCGTTCAATCTTATCAATCTCAGGATTTTCTTCGTATAGCTTTATAAATTCCGCTGACATGGTTCTTACTTACCGTCAAAGTTAGGACAAATTGACTATTTTTGTGGCCTTATGAAGAAAAGAAAGCTGTTTGTAGTCGGTATGGTGATCTTCTCGGTGATCCTAACCTCTTTTTCATTTTACTTCTACCAGGTATTCTATGGTGCAAATTTCCTGCAAGAGGAGCAGCCACAAGTTATTTTGATCGATAGAGACGACACTTTCGATTCCCTTCGAAATAAGTTGTATGAAAGAGGTATAGTTGACGAAATCATTTCATTCAGCTTCGTTTCAAAAGCCCTCGGCTATCAAGACAATTTGAAACCAGGGGTCTATTTGTTAGAGCCAGACATGACCAATTTAGAGGCGGTACGAAGACTTAGAGCAGGCGACCAAGTTCCTGTGGACATCACATTTAACAATGTGCGCTTCAAAGAAGACTTGGTTGAAAAAATTACGATTGACACTGGGATTGACCGTACAGCGTTTCTAAATCTTCTTAATGACAATGAGTACCTGAAGACACTCGGATTTAATAAGGAGACTATCATGGCCATGTTTATTCCTAATACCTACGAGGTATATTGGACGATCACTCCGGAGGCTCTTTTTGCTAGAATGAAAAAAGAATTCGATAACTTTTGGAATAGTGAGCGTAAAGCAAAAGCTGAAGTACTTGGAATGTCTCCGGTAGAGGTTTCTACCCTAGCCGCAATTGTCCAAGATGAAATGTCGATTCAAACAGAGAGCCCTAAAATAGCTGGCCTGTATTTGAATCGTATCAAAAAGAGAATGCTCCTACAAGCAGACCCTACTGTTAAATTTGCCCTTGGCGATTTCAG
>Ga0115567_10000201_pt1 | contig 58733 bp, 50 predicted proteins | sample COGITO_mtgs_1204_2_FD_88679 | JGI IMG/M metagenome (GOLD analysis project Ga0115567, IMG submission 88679) | Pelagic marine microbial communities from North Sea - COGITO_mtgs_120412 | ecosystem: Environmental > Aquatic > Marine > Epipelagic | place: Germany:Helgoland, sampling site Kabeltonne...
ACCATCAAAGCGACTGTTGGGCTTTTCAGTTCTAGCTATTCTTCAAATGACTGGTGGGCATTAGGTAATCATGCATACCACGTGGTGCAAAGTGGCGGTGAAGCATTGGCCGGTATTGAATGTAATGTCAGTGTTGCAGGTTGTGGCTGGAACTACGATATTAACAGTACAGGTGATGGAAAAACCACGGCTCTTTATGCGGCTCTAGACTATCAATTTAGTAATGATCTTAGTGCAGATATTGGTATACGAAACGAAAACCATGAAATTGAATACAGCGTCGATGAGGGTTTGGATGGGGTGATAACCAAAACAGTTCAGTATGATGAATCTGATGTGGCATTTACCCTAGGCGCGAACTGGCAATTTGAAAAAGATGCGGGTATTTTCACTCGATATAGTGAAGGCAGCAAAATGCCCTATTTTGATGACTTCCGTGATAATTTTGGTAGCTATTCAAACGGCAATGACCTCATCTCAGATGTGACTCAATTTGAATTAGGGTACAAACTTGCTGCTGCAAATTACAACCTATATGCAACTGGCTTTTATAATGAAGTAGAAAGTTCTCAAACACCTATTCCTGGTGGCGCATCGAATTTATTCGCCACAGAAGCCATGGGTATTGAATTAGATGCAGCATATTTCACTGATAATGGACTCGCTATCTCGCTGAATGCAACGATCCAAGATTCGGAAGTCGTTGAGTCGGCTGATGCATCAATTATTGGTAATGAAGCACAGCGTCAACCAGGTTTTCAGTTGCGTGTAACACCTAGCTATGACTTTGAAATGGATAGTTTCTACGCCACTGTTTACGGCACATTATCTATAGTTGACGATAGATTTGCTGATGCTGGAAACACTGTTGTATTAGACGGTTACGAAAGTTTAGATGTAGGGCTTACCGTGGCTAATGATAGTGGCTTAAATATGAACTTGGCTATACAGAACCTTACAGATGAAGATGCGTTAACTGAAGGGGATCCTCGTAACCCAACAGCCCCTAATGGGCGTTATATTTTACCTAGAACAGTCACTTTTAGTGTCGGTTATTCGTTCTAGAAAAACTTAACTATCTCTAACAAAACGCTTGTAGACTATTAGTTTACAAGCGTTTTATTTATGCTTAGCTTTAATTTACAGCACTAATGCTAATGCACCTAAAAGTCCGGAATGTTCGCCCAAACCAGGCTTTGATATTATTTGCTCAAGGCGATACTTTTCTGGAAAAACAATATAATTATTGAGTGACTTTTCAGCATAATAAATCGACCGCTCCAAAAGACCGGGTTTAGCCATCACACCACCACCCAAAACTAAACTTTGTGGGCTAAAAGCGACCATGATGTTGTGACATAATTGCCCAAGGACCTTAGCTTGAATATCCCAAGCAACATGATCATCTGGTAAGGTTTCAGCCGCTTGTTGCCAAATTTTCGACATTGCATAGCCTGACGCCATGCCTTCAAAACATTGCCCGTGAAAGGGACAAACCCCTTTTATTTCATCTAATCCCGAAACTAACATATGACCCATTTCAGGATGAATAAGCCCATGCAGGGGTTGGCCATTTATAACTACACCTACACCAAGGCCAGTACCCACTGTGATATAAACATTGACTTGAGCATGCTTACTCGCGCCCCATAATTTCTCAGCTAAGGCCGCGGCATTCACATCAGTATCGATCTCAACATGGCAATCTAGTGCCTCGGCTAGTATTGGCGCGACGCTAGTATCTGACCAGTAAGGTTTAGGCGTTGAGGTAATAGAGCCAAAACTAGAAGACTGCCTATTTAAATCAAGAGGGCCAAAGCAGCCTAAGCCTAGCTTTTCAAAATCGTAGCCGTGCTTTTTTTGACTGTTAAAAAAAGCCACAACTGCATGTAGGGTTTCGTCAGGTGTAGTAGTGGCAACACGGTGTTCCACGTATATCTGTTTTTGCCTATCAACAATTGCACAATTAAATTTTGTGCCTCCACCTTCTACCACTGCAAAATATTTCATCATCTTATTTACCTAGATATTTACTTTTTATCTACCACTGCTTAGAGATATTCAGTTTTTTCAATTTCTGCCAAGCGAGCTTCGGTTGGATTAAACCAATAGTTGTAAACTAAGCCAGCAAACAATACCCCAGCAAAACCTGTTGCCACCATAAAACCGTATTTGGCCTCGCCGTCATAGGCATCACTCACTATTCCCATAATCAGTGGTCCTGCTGCGGCCCCTGCTGCAGTGAAAAACAAAATAATGCCTGCCACACTGCCATGCTCGGCTTTAGGAAAGCAGCTTATGCCTTTAGAGTTAAAAGTAGGGTAAATAACCGACATAAATATGCCTGTTAAAGGAAAGAGGAACAATGCGACTTCTCTTCCGCCGACTAAGCCACCAACAAAACACACTAAAATAGCGCCACTAAATAGCATCAAGACCAACGCCCAGTTGAAGCGTTGCATCATCCAAATACCCACAAATCTGCCGGCCGCTCGTAAAGAGAAAAATACCGACACTGCATACATAGCTAACATTTGTTGACCGCCTGTTGTGTAACAGGCAAAAGTGTCTTTTATGCTCGATGCATCACACACCAAATAACTCGGCATCCACACATAAATAGCGCTTTCAGCGGCTACATACAAAAATGCACCGATTGAAAATCCCATTGAATAGGGATTTTTTAATAACTTTAAGCTGCCAACGAAGGAACCACCTTTGGCGGTATTGTTGTCAGCCTTAAATTCTGGATAATTGACCTTGTAAGCCATCGCTATAAGCAAGGTACATAAACCACCTGCGATAACATAAAGCCATTTCCAATCCACACCTTCTCTGACTAGCCAAGCCACTAACAATGGGCCAATAATCGCACCCACACCAAAAAAGGCCTCAGCCCCATTCATGGTGCCAGTATGCTGTTTTGTCGAAGTCGATATATCGCCTATTAAAGCAAGTGCTGCGGTTTTAAAAATACCTACAGCAATGCCAGACAGGGTAATTAAGCCAAGAATAAAGGCAAAGCTAGTGCCCACTAAGAACAAATAGCAGGAGATGGCGAATAAAGACAAACCTAAAATAATGGTATTTTTACGACCAAATTTATCTGCCAAAAAACCCAAGAATAAACCTGAAAACGCAATACCCACCATAAACAGGGTGTGCATTAAACTTGCTTCGGTATTGCTTACATCAAACTCGCGTTTGACCTCCTTAATTATTTCGCCTACCGAGTCTGATGTCATGGCAAACATCATAAACATTAAATAGGTTAACCATCTGACCAAAGACAGGTTTCTTGCATCCGTTTGAGTATTTGTCATAACATCTTCGCTCTTAGTAACTTTGCCTTTTAGGAACAAATTTTAATGCCCACTTATTTTGATAGGTGGGCATCTTAGTTTTGATTAATCAAACATATATTTGACTGATAAAGAAGACGTGCGACCATTTAGTGGTCTGGCGCGAATAATATCTCCGGCACTGGCACTGGTCTCTTCAGATTCAGTAATAACAAACTCATCTGTTAAATTATTAACGTTTAATGAAACCGAAAATGCTTCAGAAATATACCAAGTCGCGAACAAGTTAACCAAGTTGTAACCATCCTGTTTTAGCTCGTTTGTATCACCGACAAAAAATTCAGTTGAACCTTGTAATGATGCGCCTAACAAATAGTCGTCGGCCTGATATTGGGGTGAAATAGTATAGATAAAGTCAGCTTGGCGTCGTGGTGTTTGACCTACTAATGCAGGATTAAACTTATCATCACTGATTTCTGCATCCGTCCACGTTGCGTTACCAGACAACGTAAAGCCTGATCCGAATTCATAATTACCTTCAAGCTCCACACCCATAGCTTCATATTCACGAATAAAGGTCAGTCCACTGGTAAGCTCTGCTTGAGTATCTTCAGTGACAGTGTCAAATAAAGTGGCATTAAATCGTAAATCACTGGTGGCATATTTAAAGCCAACTTCAAGTTGCTTAGCTTCATCAAAGCCCGATGTAGTGCTGGTTAATGAACCATCTGAGTTGAGTGTTCCACCTATTTGTAACAGTCTATCAGCGATAGCTCGACCACCTTTACTGTAACGTGCAAATATTGTCTTTGATTTATCCATGATGTACGAACCACCAATAGAATAAGAGGTCAAACTGGCCTCATAGTTAACTATTTGACTCGCTGCACCTGCACGATTTAGGTTAATGACACCACCGCCAAAACCGAATCCATTGGCTGCCGATGCATCCTCAGTATTACCCGCAATCACACCGTCGCCGTTGATGTCAAAGTCGGTGTTACCACCACAGCATATTTCAATTTTTTCGCCGTTTACTTTTACGGTATCCCGCCTAACACTTGCGTCAAATAACCAGTGTTCACCCGCTTCAAAACCAATATTTAGGTAAGGAGCTGTAGTGGTATAACGAAGATCCCATTCATGTGAAAGAAACGCCGGTGCCCATAACCCATTGTTGACCAGTGCTTTGCCGTCAGCATCTTCAATATGTAAGTACTGAGAATTATTTCCGTCTACTGTCTGGATAAAAGTATTCCAACTATTCCAACTAGTAGCGACATCTTGCATTGAATAATAATAACCACCGGTGAGTGACACCCCATTATCAAATTCCTGACGCAAGTTCATATCATTGATTAGATTACCTAAGTCGTTGTAAGTGGTATCGAATAATAAATTCAAATACGCTAGGCCATTGTAGTTTGAGCCTGCGTCTGGTCCATTTGCCAAAGTAACCGTGGTAGACGCACAATTAAATGCATTACCTTCACCGTCACGGGCGTTATCACATATAGTGCCGGCCATGCTGCTAGCTGACTGTGGGCCATAATCGCCAAAAGTATCGGTAAAAGGTGCGATAAAGCCCCCAGTGATTTCAGAGGTTCTAAATTTATTTAAAAACACTAAATCTTCAGCAACTTCTAAATTCGCTTCAAAACCCAAAGAGGTTACATTGGATTCGATACCATCGGTTAAATCTCGGTTCAGAGGATTACCAAATGAGTCGAAGCTGGATATATTGGTGGTGTAAGCCGAGTGCAATGTCTGACTACTGGCATCAAAATTCTCAACAGCGCCAAATTCACCATTTTTTATTACCCTAACCGGGGCTGGAAGATAAGTAGTTACGTTATCGTTAAGCTGTTTAAAGTGAAAACGCAGATAGCCATTGTCTAGAACCTGAGTGATATTGAATTTTATTTGGCCACCTTGATCGCCGTTATAACCCGTTTCACGGGTACCTTCACCACCTCGAGCAAAACCACCAATGTGAAAATAGAGATCGTTGTTAATTTCTCCGCCATAGGCAAAATCAAGTCGAAACTCGTCATAATCCAAACCAAAAGAAGTGCCTATTGCACCACCGCCGGTTTCACCTGTATTACTGATAAGGTTAATCACGCCACCGGGAGAGTTACTGGCAAATGTTGATGCAGAACCGCCACGTACGGCCTCTACTAATCCGACAGACCAGTCGTAACGTAAGAAATTATCGGCGTTACCAAAGTTAATATCACCGTACTCTAAAACAGGTAAACCGTCTTCATGGAGCTGAAGAAACTTGGATCCACCTGTCGCCAAAGGAATACCGCGAATAGTAATATTGGCATTCCCTCCGCCACCAGATGATTCAGCACGAATACCCGGCAAAGCTCTAAATACTTCAGCAGTAGAGCGAGGCGCCAACTTAAAAATGGCTTCTTCATCAAAAGAACTCACCGATACACTCGACTCTTGTAACGTAGCTCCTGAAGGGCTAGCGGTAACAACTATTTGCTCCCACTGCTGTGGCTCTTCTTTTTCAGCCTCTTGAGCAAAGGCAGAAGAATGCAGCGCAATAACAAGCCCAGCAGTAATAGCAGACTGTTTAAATAAAGTTTTCATATGTCTCTCCAGTTCAGTGGTGTCAATTTGGTCTAAACACTCTACTTATAGCCTTATACTTACTGCTCAGAGTGCTTTTTGCTAGGCATTTTATTAGATTTAAAAACTATTTAAGTGAGTTTCAAAATCCAACTTAAACGATTAAGATTGAAGTTAACAAAATTGAAACACGCTGTAAACATTTTGTTTTAAATGTTGCAAACAAAAGGCTTAGTACGTATATTGATTCGTATAAAATAAACTTAAACGTTTAAACTGGCAGCTTAAATGAACCTAACTTTAGAAAGTAACCGTACCTTGCAAAGAGTACTAGCAAATACTGATTTGTCTGAATTGAGCACAAAAGACCAACTAGTATTTAAGCAGCGCTTGGAAGAAAACTTTGTTGTACTATTTTCACTACTGCATCAAGTTTATGGACAACGTTATGACTTCTATTATTTTTTGCAGCAGTTGGTGCACATTATGAAAGGTGCGCTCAAACAAAGAAGCCATAAGTTAAAACAGCAAGACAAAAAGCGTTTAAATGAGCCTGATTGGTTCAAAAAAGAAAACATGCTTGGCATTTCCTGTTACGTAGATTTGTTTGCTGGTGATTTAGCCAGTCTTGAAGAAAAAATCCCTTATTTAACGTCTCTTGGCATTACTTATTTACATCTTATGCCCCTGTATAAATCACCTAAAGGTGATAGCGATGGTGGCTATGCTGTTTCTGATTATCGTCAAACAGATGAAAAATTAGGCAGTATCAAAGATCTTAAAAGGCTCTCTGATGCACTGTCGGAAGCAGGTATCAACTTAGTGTTAGATTTTGTTTTTAACCATACTTCTGATGAACATCAATGGGCAAAAGAGGCACAAAAAGGGAATGCTGAATATCAAGACTTTTATTGGATGTTTGATGATAAAACCGTGCCTGACATGTATGAACAGAATTTAAGAGAAATATTTCCACAAGTTCGAAAAGGTAATTTCACCTGGTGTCAAGAAGCCAATAAATGGGTGTGGACGACATTCAATAATTTTCAATGGGATCTCAATTACTCCAATCCTGCGGTTTTTAATGGGATTGCAGACGAAATGTTTTTTTTAGCTAACCTAGGCTGTGATGCATTAAGGCTAGATGCTCTGGCCTTTATTTGGAAAGAAATGGGCACTAGTTGCGAAAATCAGCCAAAAGCGCATTTATTGATACAGGCTTTTAATAGTTGTCTAAAAATCGTGGCTCCAAGTGTGGTGTTTAAGTCAGAAGCCATAGTTCATCCTGATGAGGTCATCAAATATATCGATAAAGACGAGTGCCAACTTTCCTACAACCCACTGTTAATGGCATTAATATGGAATAGCTTAGCCACCAGAAAAACAAAGTTATTAACTCTATCCATGCGTAAAAGTTTTGAAATTTCTGGTGACTGTGCTTGGGTCAACTATGCACGCTGCCACGATGATATTGGTTGGACCTTCGATGATACCTTAGCCGCTAATCTGGGAATTAACGGCAATGACCACAGACATTTTTTGAACCAGTTTTATACGGGTAGATTTGAGGGGTCTTTTGCTTCAGGTGTGGCCTTTGGCGAAAACGCCGAAACCGGTGATTGCAGAGTATGCGGATCATTGGCTTCATTGGCCGGTTTAGAAAAAGCCATTGAACATGATGATCCACAATTAATAAACCATGCAGTGGCACGAGTGTTGATGATCCACTCAATTATTCTAAGTATTGGTGGGATCCCGTTACTCTATTCAGGCGACGAATTGGGTTTATTAAACAACTATGACTATCAACATGATCCCAGCAAAGTCCATGATGACAGATGGGTACATCGACTAAGGATAAAAGATAGCCATGTAAACAACACTAAAAAATTAGGTACACCCAATCAAAAAATTGCACAGGGACTCGAACAATTAATCCTTATCCGTAAACACAATAATATATTGGGCAATGCGGATACGGATTTTATTGAAGTAAACAATGAACATGTGTTTGCGTACACCAGACGTAATGACCAAGGCCAAACTTTATTGGCACTGGTTAACTTTAGTGAAGATGTTCAGCGCTTAGATACAAAAGTATTGACCCAACTTAATGCTAATGGTGTTTGGGACTTGATCAGCAAAGAAATTATTGACTGTGAGTCTTCAGACATGCAACTTTTACCCTACCAAACAATGTGGCTTGTCGCTGACAAAGCCTAATGGATCAGGTGGAATGGGTAGCCTCTAGGGACAACTTTGGCGTATCACTAAACGCGTATCTAGAACAATTTTTTGAATGGTGTTCTCCCCTGTTGGCGTGTTCAGCAATAATTTAGCTGCTACACGTCCTTTTTCAATACTCTGCTGACAAATAGTAGTCAGCCCGGGTACCGAGCGAGACGCTTCTGGCGTATCGTCAAACCCAGTGATATGCAATTCCTCAGGTACTTTGATACCTAACTCTTTAGCAACACGTATGGCTGCCAACGCGATAACATCGCTCATGCAGAGTATGACTTTTGGTATGTCGGACAAACCTAATACTTCTCTCACTGCCACTTCAGCTGTCTCAGCGTTATTAATTGGCACATGCCATATTTGACTGGCTACAACATTAATATCTGCCTCTTTGGCAGCTCTCAAGTAACCTTTTAAACGGCTGTGAGCCACATCCTGTGATTCGGTCAATAAATCTTCAGCGGTTAATCTACATACGCGGTCTGAATCAATTAACCTTAAGCCTAATATCGCCAAACCTTGCATCGGCTCTTTAAAAGCATGTTGGGCAATAACAAAAGCAGCCGCTTCATTATCTATATTCACTGAGTGGTTACTATTCGACTGATAATCCACTTTGACAATAGGTTTACCCAATCGCTTAATCTGTTCGAATGAATTTCCTTGCAAAGCACCATACAAAATAAATCCATCAGGCAATGATTCAGCACTACTTTGCTCTGCTGAATCCAACGCACTAGATAACAGCAGCATCTGTTTGCCATTTTCTACTAATATTTCAGCAATCCCCTGTAATAACTGACTGGCGACAGGATCTGAAAAAGAATAACTCAGGGAATCAACCATCATGACCCCGATCAACCCTGACTCGCCTTTTCTCAGCAAACGCGCCGCCAAATTGGGGCCGTGATAACCTAATTCAGCCGTCTCAGACAAAATACGTTGCCGCAGTTTAGATGACAATTGATCAGGCCGATTGAAAGCATTAGACACAGTGGCAGTGGATACCCCCAATTGTTTGGCGACTTGGGTTAAATTCAATTTTTTACTGATAATCAGACACTCCTAACAACATAAAAACCTCTTCTCACACAATCTTTAATTTGCTGCAAAAGATGATTTGATGATACTAAATATTAGGGGCACAGGGAATTACTCTACCAATCGACATGGCAGAAAATAGTTGGAGTTGGCCGATAAGCCGGGTTCTGTGAAGTTTGTTCGAAAACAAACAGCGACAATCATTCATCTAGGCCAGCAATCGCTCACTGGCTCCAGCAACACACCCGATCTCAACGTGGGCCACGCCATACGAGATCCTATTTGGTCTTGCTCCGGGTGGAGTTTACCTTGCCGTATACTGTTGCCAGCAACGCGGTGCGCTCTTACCGCACCCTTTCACCCTTACCGATTTGTTACGAATAACAAACAGGCGGTCTTCTCTCTGCTGCACTTGTCGTCGGCTCGCGCCGCCCAGGCGTTACCTGGCACCCTGCCCTATGGAGCCCGGACTTTCCTCCCTTCAGAAATTCACGAATGAAAACTGAACGACGATTGTCTGGCCAACTCCGCGGCGGATTCTACGCAAATTGCTTTAGAGATACAATCACTATAGGTGAACAAACCATGTACTAGACAAAGTAGAGTGTTACGCCAATTGATGCATCAAAAACCTGCCTAATGCTGACTTTTATTACAGTTAAAATTTCTAATTTCATCATGCTGGGACTCACTAATTTTATTATTTTACTTGCGCTAATAACTGCTGGCTGTCTAAAACACTTTGATCAATGTTGTGAGATAACATTAGACTCCCAATGTTCTTGTATTTCATATACAACAGCCGTTTTTGCACTTTGTTGCAGTAGCAGTAATATCGTCGAATGCAATTTTGAGTTTGTTCCCAACGTATGTAGTCGGCAACATAATCACGTGCGTCTGGAGTTGAAAGCTCCCACTCGCTCATGTTCATGATCCTAATCCACTTTTGTTTTACTCCAGAAAAATTTTCTTGAACCAAACCAGATATTTCGCTAACAAAACGTTGTGCCTGCTCAAGGTTCCATGCTCCTACTGCTTTACATAAAATAATGTTCCCTTGGAGTTTTAACTTGTGCTCTCCGTGTGCGATAAATTTACTAGCTGTATACATACCTTACCCCTAAATTAAAGGTGGCACTGTGGCCACCTTCATAAACTTTTAGCGAGATACAAAACCACCGTTAATGAATAACGTTTGACCTGTTGTCCATTGAGAACTTTCTGACGCAATAAACTCAATCATGGGAACAATATCATCTATGCGTCCTAAACGATTAGCGACACTGGCTGCACTCATGTAGGCCACCGCCTGTTCGTCTTCTTCACCATGGAAAAAGGCAGTATCAACTGGCCCTGGACAAATTGTATTCACTGTCACGCCACGTGCGCCAATTTCTTTGGCTAACGCCTTAGTAAAATCTTCCAAAGGAGCCTTTGACCCAGCATATAAGGCATAATTTCCGGTAAATGCGCCAAGCAAAGATGTGCCCATATTTATAATACGACCATTATCTTCTATACATTTAGCTGCTTCCTGCATCACAAAAAAGGCTGCTTTACAGTTAATGTTAAACAATTCATCGAAATCACTTTCTGTATATTCAACGAATGGACGCTTAATAACCTTACCTGCGTTATTAATTACAATATCTACTCGTCCGAAGGTATCTTTTGCTTTTTGAAAAAGTGTTTTTACCGTATCAAGTTTTGTTAAGTCTCCCTTAACAAGTAACACTTTGCTTCCTGTTTGCTTAATAAGCTTGGCGGTGTCCTCGGCTTCAACTGCCGAACTATCGCTGTTGTAGTGGACAACAATGTCACAGCCCTGTTGCGCCAAAGCTTGTGCGAATGAACTGCCCATATTGCGTGCGGCACCCGTTATCACGGCAACTTTGCCTGTCAAATTCGTAATCATGTTATTAATCCTCTTAAGTTTGTCAGATGACGTGAAAAACTATAGTCTTATTGCATATATGTTGTGTATAGCTAAAAATACATTTATTAGATGCAAAAAATGCAATAAGTACTATGATAGAAATCACTAACGAACAAATATTCTTAACGGTTGTTGAAGCTGGCAGCTTCAAGGGTGCTGCTGAATCACTTGCTATGGACCCATCACTAATTAGTCGACGGGTTGCCAGCCTAGAAAAACGTCTAAATGTGAAGTTAATGGAGCGCTCGACTAAACAATCCACTCCAACAGAGCAAGGCCAGCGTTACTATCAGGGGCTTAAAACACTATTTGAAGAAAAACAAGTACTCGAAAGTATAGTCTGCGGCAGTGCTAATGTTCCGACTGGCCACCTGAAGGTAGCCGCACCTCATGATTTTGGTGTGGAATTTGTAATGCAAGTGCTTGAATGCATGGCAGATCACTACCCCAAACTAACAGTTGAGTTGGTACTAGGTAGTCAATATGAAAACTTACAAACTCAGGGTATTGACGTCGCAGTTAGGATCGGAGAATTACCGGACTCAAGCCTGATTTGTCGGCGCATTGGCAATGTTCCTAGAGTATTAGTAGCCTCAAAAGGTTACATTGCACGATATGGCGAGCCTACTACAGTTGCGCAACTCGACAATCACCACTTTATTTTCTATGCTAAATCTCATATGAATGAACCCATAAAGATTGGCAACCAATCCATAGTCCTAAAAGGCAAATTTGTCGCCAATAGCGTGAGTGCAATTCGGCAAATGGTGATGAATGACCAAGGTATGCATATTGGCCCCATTTGGGCGTTTAAAAAAGAAATTATGCAAGGTAATTTAGTGAAAGTACTACCTCAAGAACGTTTTACCAGCTCCCCCTTACACGCCTTATATGTATCACGCGCTTATGTTCCAGCTAAAGTGCGAGTGTTTATCGATGCCTTAATTGAAAAATATGGAAGCGGTGAGTTTGACTAAGACCAGCTGTAATATTTAAAAGTAAGGATGACCGAAAGCTATTAGCCAGTACTTGAGGTCATACCCTCGAGTCCTAGTGCATTATTTATGCCTTAGCATCATCTTAAAAAACGTCTATGAAATTGGTTCTGAGGAGGTTGTAGGTGCTTGTTGTTTGGCATATTTGTGAAACAAATCTCACTGCACACTATCAATATTATTATTGATTACCGTTTATCTTCTTGGACCTTTGGCCTTACATTTTGCTAACAACTCAACGAGCAGTAATTCGCAGTCTGGGGGCATAATTCCGATTCTCTTATCCCATCAATAAGGACCCAATAGGACCCTTCGACTGGGTAAATTGCTTTAAAAAAAGCTATTCTATAGTCTGTTTCTGCGTTTCAAGCCCCAGTATTGACTACCAACAATATGTCATCTTGGAGCGTTACATTAAACTCACCATATGTATCGAATATATTTTAATGACTTTAGAAGGGCAAGAAATTAAACGAATAATCCAGTAAGGTTGTTGTGACGTTTTGCTGGCCAAAGTTAATCAGTTTAATCCGTCTCAGCAACTTGTTTTCAACCTCTGGCGCATTCAATTCACTGAATACTAGTTCTACTTTAGATACAGCGCCGTTTGGCTCTATGCTTAATTTAACGGTTACTTTGCCTTGCAAGCTGGGATCTGAACGCAAGGCTTTACGGTAAATGGCATAAATAGCCCCCTTGTTCGCATCTAACACCTGACGAATAGATTCTGTTTTACGGCTGCCTACTACACTATCTTCGATTTCGATTTGTTTCGCGGCCAAAGATGCTGAACCTTCTGTTGGCGCAACGTATTCGGTATTTTTACGCCCTGCTAACTCGCCTTTTGAGCCGGTATTGGTGGTTAACTGACTGGTGTTGACGCCGCCACTATTTCCAGCGACTTTTTTGCCAATAAACTTACGCTGGGTTTGATTACTGGCCCCGGCTCCTTTTATGGTGTCGGTATCGGCTAAATTACTCAAACTAGCATCATCACGCATACTGGCTAAGTCGTCTTGAAAAGCCAACAAACCTGACTGTTTGGCTTTGGTTTTAGCTTGTTCGGTTAGCTCGGCTTGGGTCGGCACTTTGACTTTTACCGGCTTAGGCGGCGCTTTTTTTACTTCTTTGGGTTTTACTTCTTTAAGCGGTATCTTTTTGGGCTCCACAGGTTTGGGTGGAACAGGCTTAGGTTTTTCGACCTTAGGCTCAGGTTTGGGTATCACTGGTTTTGGTTCTGGAATAGGTTTAGGTGGCTCAACTTTTCTGGGCGTCATTAGGCGGGTTAATTGCGCGGGTACTTTTTCTTTTTCGGCGCGAGGTCGCTCGGGTAATTCTTGCCATTTCACCACTGCCGCAAAAACCAAAGTAAGCAACAAAACCACGGCTGTGATTATTTTAAAACGTTTGTTCTCAAGCTCACTTGAAGACCATGGCAATACAGTGACAAACACATTCGGCTCTGTCTTTTTACTGTTCATCGTTGCGCTATGAACATTCATGCTGGCGGCATTCATGCCTTTGTTTCCGTTGCTGCCACAGGCTGTTTCACTTCGCTTTCACCTTGCAAATCGGTTGGTTCTTGGCCTTCTACAGCTAAAGAAATATTAGTAAACCCCGCTTGGGCACAGGTCTGCATAATGCGTTTGAGTAAGGTATAAGGAATATTTTTATCACCCATAATGGTGATCGCTCTTTCGATATCATTGCCATCAGCGTCCTTTTCATCGCTGTTGGCTGTGCGATTCACTTGGTAAGCCAATTCGGTTGCAAGCTCAGGTATCAGGTCATCGTTTTGACTCAAGATAGTTTGCACATTGGCCAGTTTCTGGCCTTGTAAAATTAGATCGCTGTTGTTGACCATCAAGATCAAGGTTTCTTTGGCGGCTTGTTCTGCAGTGGACTCTGGTAATTCAACACTTTTGCTGTTTTGTAACACTTGTACATCTGATGCATTGACCATCAAAAAAAACACCAAAATAGTAAAAATGTCCATTAACGACACTAAGCTAAGTTTAGAGTCTTTGGCCATACGTTTATGATGGCGCTCCATACGCATGGCTCTGGCGGACTTTTTCATTTTACACTCCCAGAAGCGTCTTTTGAGACGGCGGGATCAATATCGATTGGCGCATCCCCTAAAGATATTTCGGGAAAAAGTTCAGCATCCACCACCGAGGCAATCAATACGTCTTGGTAAGATCGTGTGGTATCCATGAGCGCCACAATCACCTGATAAGGAATGTTTTCTTCCAACAATAACGTCGCGGCTTTTTTATCGATATTTTTGTTAATCAAAGTCTGTTTAATTTGCCTAAGCACGAGTTGCAAAGCGGGATAGTCATAGCCTTGTTCGGTCACGGCAATGTCTTTGACTAAATAACCTTGAGGATAATAAACCGCAATATTGTCTGAGCGAACCACCAGCTCTAAACGCTGATCTTTGATATCAATATTTTGTTCATTGGCTTCACCTAGCTGCGGTAAGGCCAGTTCCAAAACGGTGATCCGCGAAAACACCATCATCATTAATAACACTGGCACCAGTACTATCATCAAATTCATAAAAGAGGTGATGTCCAGCTCAGCGTCTTTTTTGATCCTTCGACTACTACGACCGAATTTTGCTCTACCCGCCATATTGTATTCCTATGTTTGGCTGTTGGTTCAAGTTATCGATTATCGTCTGTAGAACGAGATTGGGTATTCAGATCATTACGTGCAATCAAAGCGTTTAGGCACTTCACTCCAGCCATTTCCATGCTGTCGATGATTTCGGTGGTTTTGGTTTGCAATACCGAGTGAAAAGCTAAAAGTGGAATAGCCGCTATCAAACCAAAGGCAGTGGTATTCATGGCTACCGATATACTCTGAGACAACAAGCTGGCTTTTTCTGAAGGATCAGCCGTAGCCACTGCAGAAAACGCGGCAATCAAACCAATAATGGTGCCCAACAGGCCCAACAAAGTAGAGATATTGGCCAATGTCGCTAAATAAGCGGTGCGTTTTTCTAGTCTAGGGGTGGTTTCCATCAAGCCCTCTTCCATGGCGTATTCGATATCTTCACGCCTTTGGCTATGATTCAAGCGTGCCATACCCGCCCCGATAATCCGGCTAATGGGCGCTTTATCGTTACTGGCAAAACTTAACACCCCAGTGTAATCATGCTGGTTAAGCAACGGCTCCATGTGTTTAAAGGCTTTTTTATTGACACTTTTTGAAAACGTTAAAAATAGATAACGTTCAATTGCGATAGCTAGACCTATTGCCAACACAACCGCAATAGGAAACATAAACGCACCGCCCTCTTGGAAAAACCGCACTACTACTTCAAAAAAGTCCATCATTCACTCCTACTATGTAATCTGTTCACTATATATTTTCGCTCAAGCTCTGTAGGTATTAACCTTAAAGCGGAAGTATGTTTTTGCTCTCTAAAATGTGTATTTGACGCTGTAGTTCTTCACGTTGTAAGGGCACAAATTTTTTATTAATACGTTCGACAATAGGACTTGGTAAAGCTTGTTTGGCTTTGGGTGATTGCCAAGGCACTATTGTTAATACTTTTGGCTGCTCTTGGTTTCCTCTAATCGTCTCTTCGATCTCAATAACTGCTGGCTGTTGAGCGATAACCATATGACTACATAACCCTATAGCCAAGTGCAGCGTGATTAAATAACCTTTTCTAATCTTCATAGACTTGCCTCATTTGGTTGAGCACTTTTTATTTGTCGCTGTAAATCGAAGATCCAGCCTTTTAATTGGCGTGAATCGTCATTAGTCAGCGCTTGGTAAAGCTCATAGTCAGCCAAAGCCAAAGACTTTTCGCCCATATACAAGTCGTACAAAATACCTCGATTAACGTAAGCGGGTGCAAAAGCAGGCCAGCTTTTTAGGGCTAAATCATAGTGCCTTAATGCTTGTTGAAATTGACCTTGTTGACGTAAAACTAAAGCCAATTCGTTATGGGCTAGATAGTTTAAAGGGTTGGTAGTGATAGCGATTTTAAGATACTTCAGCATAGCTTGGTGCTTTTGTTCCATATCGTCTTTTTCTTGCTCTTGCTCTTGCCCTTGTTCTTTTATTAGCATTGCAAGTTGCAGCCATATACCTGATAGCTTTGGATGTTGTTCCGATAATGCCATAAACCTATCTTTAGCTTGGCTGAAATTGCCTTGCTGTTTGAGCAACAACGCCTCTTGAAACTGGCTTAATGTGTTAGCGCTAGCCTGATGACCGCTGGTCTGGGTTTTGTAGCGATTAGGCATGGCTTGTAACCTGCTAACCTGAATTTGCATGGCGGTTTGCGACTCAGTCTCAAGGTCTGAGGCAACACTTTTTTCAGTCTGCATAACAGAAAACAAACTGCTGCAACTACTGAGTAACACAGTACTCATTACCGTGATTACAACAACCTTAATAAATTTCATCTGTGACCTGCACGCTTTTTTCGTGTTTGTTGTACCTGGCGGGTAAGAGCTTTTCTAAGGCACTAAAACTCTGCTGCACCCAAGTATCATAACTACCTTGCCAACTACGTTTGGCGTTAGTTTCGTGAATAGTAATGGCTTTTTCTTCAAACGGGTAAGCTTGCTCTTCAAGTAATAAATTGTATTGCTCAAGCTCCAAAGTATTCAGGTTTGCAGGCTTACTCGATGTCATCAAATCTTTGGCAAGTTGATGATAAATATCCGCAATACTAAAGTTAGATGAGGTGCTAAATTCCTCAACCTTATAGCCTAAGGTTTTATTGTAGGCATCAAGGGCGTTATTTAAAGCCGTCTTTTTCTTGGCTAGACTGACTTTTAATGGCTGGGTTAGTTTGATTGCTTTGTATGCGTAGAGTTTATCATCAGCAAACACATTAGCAGCCATTGCCGCCAAGTAACGCGTGCGATCACTGCGCTCAATATCTGGCGCCATTTGTGCTTGTTTATCAGCTTGGATTAATTTTTTTAACCAAAAACGGCGCTTGCGGGATTCGTTGCTAGCAAGGTAGAACTCACTCATTAAAAAGCGCGCTTCGTTAGCTTCGGCAAACGGGCTGGGATAACTATGGGCATAATTGCGATACGCTTCTAATGCCTGTTGACGGTTATCTATTTTGTGCAAATACTGAGCAGCTACGTACAAAGCTTGCCTGCCTTCTTCAGACTCGGGGTTGGCTTGATGTAGCAACAACAATTCATCGGCGGCTTGTTGCCAGTTTTTGTTTTGTTGGTAAGCTAAAATCAATTGTTGTTGAATGTTTTCTGTCAGCTTGTTTTTTGGAAAACGTACTCTAAAGTCTTCAAATAAATTAATACCTTGCTGCCACTCTTGCATCTGCAATAAATACGTTGCGGCATCATACTGAGCGTTGACACGAATGGCAGATTCAGGCGTTTTAGCCAACACTCGCAAAAAATCATTTACCGCTAAAGGTAAATAATTATTGCTAATATTCTGCTCACCTTGTTTGTAAATACTCGCAGCGAGTCGCTCGCGTATATCAAGTCGCCGTGGGTCATTATTTGGCAACAGTTGGATAATTTGTTCATAGGTACGTTCGCCCAGTGCATATTGCTGCAATGCAAATTGACTATGGCCTGTGACTAAATAACTGGCTAAGCGTTTATCTGATTGCACGCTAGGTTGCCAAGCCAACAGTTGTTGTGCAGCGGCAATAGCCAGTTCATAACGCTTTAAGGTAAATAACTGTTGCATACTGCTATATAAAATATCCCTTGCTCTGGGATCTTCAGCAAAGGTTGCTACAAAATTCTGTTGCGCGATAAGCTGTCTATCTAACCAACTGGCCTGTTGGTTGTTATTTTTATCGTCATCTAACGAAGGTGCTGCAGCAGATAATTGAATTTTCCGGTAAGCCAAAATAGCAGAATACGCCGCCTCTGCCGCTTTGGGATGGGCAGTGGTTATCAATGAATTTGGCGTAAGGTGCGCATATGCATATCCTTCAAATGCGTCGATTGACTCAGCATATTGCTGTGCATCGAATAACGCCTCACCTAACCGATAGGTTAACTCGGGTGTGTGCTGATCTTTAGGAAAAGTCAGAATAAACTGCTGATACCACTTTGCCGCTAATAAAAAAGCTTGCGTGGCTTGTGCTTGTAGCGCTTGAGGTGTGGGCAGCGCTTTATCGCTGTCCTTGTTGTGGGTATTTTGGCTAGCGTTAGCTAACATCTGCCCTTGGCTATGTTGAAACAGTGCAAGTTCTTGTAAATATTCGTTTAGATAGGGTGCTACTTGCTCTTGCAACACTATTGCCCAGTTAGGCCAATAGCTGCCAGCAATGCCGTAACGCAACACAAAACGCTCTTTAGCGGGTAATACTAAGGTAGGAAATTTGCCTAGGATATACACATCAATCTGTTTCACCGCAAAAATAGGGGCTTGAAAATGGTCTCCGTGAATGTCAGTAAATGCTTGGTACGCTGCTGCACTGTCACGATACCTATCTTGATTTAGGTAGTGTTGTCCTAAGGCGTCGTATAATACATATTCGTAGTGCCTGTTGCCGACCTGAGTAAAATGCTCTGCCACACTCTCTGCCGGGTTTGAATATTGGCTGTCCTGGTAAGAAAACAACAAACTCATAATACGCACAGTATCGTTAACCAAACGTTTGTCACCCACTTGCAATAGATCAATCTGATCTTGGCTATTGATTTGAGACAACATGGGCTGGGCAACAATTTCATTGGGTAATTTATGATCAAGTAAGGTGGTAAACGCTTTTAATGCCTCACCTTGTTGTTCATTTTTAAAATAGCTCCAGCCCAGCATATAAGCGGCAGTGCCGTAATAGGGATTCTGTTCACCTTGCTGTAAAACCTTTTTATAGGCACTGATAGCCAATGTAAAGTGACTACGATTAAACTCGACTTCACCCATTCTAAAATGAGTTTCAGCCAAGTAAGGATTGTCAGGAAACTGCTGTAATAACTGTTGTAATGTGGCAAAACTTTGTTGTATTTGCCCCTGTTGTTCATAAGCTTTAGCTAGCTGGTACAGCACTTCTAAATTGTCAGGGTTTTGTGGATGGTCTAACAACAACTGCTGATATTGCGTTATGGCCAAAGCAAATAATTGGGGCGGATTTTGAGTCCTTTGCGCAGCGCTGGATGGGTTAGATTCTGCGGGTAAACCGTCCTCAAGTTGTTGCTCTGCCAGCGACACTTCTAAATCGGCCAACCTGTATTGCACTATTTGTCTGGTTTGCGGGTCGCCTACCACGTCAAGTAATGCTTGATAGGCATCTCGCATGGTTTGTGTTTCGGGTTGCGCTAACGGTGTATGATCAAGTGGTAGAGGCTCAAAAAAAACATCACCAAGGGTTTGTTTACTTGTGGATGGTTTTTTTGCAGTGGGCATAACCTCCTCCCCTGAAAACAAACCACAACCAGACAACAACCACATAAAACCTAAGCAAGCCAATACAGCATAAGCCAATCTCATAGCTTATCCCCAGCCGGGGCAGTGGTAGAGGTATCATCTAATGGCGTTGAACCATCAATGTCTTTTTGTAGGGCTTGGTCATTGAGTCGCACTATGGCTAATTGCGCCTGTAAAATATAATGTGTGACTTTGCGTTTATGGACTTGGATAAATTGATTAAAGGTTGCAGACAATTGGCTAATAAGCCGATTTTGTAAGGCATTGGTGTTGGCAATCTGATTATCAATACGCTGCGCTAAGTTGCTCACTCTGAGTCTTTGCTTGGCAAAGTCAGGCTTGGCTGCCAATTGATTAAGGAGCTGCTGCTGTCCCTGAAGTGTTTTACCAATTTCATTATCCAGTTGCTTCAACGCTTTGTTAGCTTGCCATTGATTGTCAGCATAGGCTTCGCTGGCTTGCCACATCAAACGCCCAGCAACACGTTTAACCCGTTGATGGTAACTGTCAGCCAATGGTGGTTGTCCTAATTGTGTTTTAAGCTGAGCAATAGTGCCTAAACGTTTTTCTGAACGTTTTATTCTATTTAACCATTGTTGGCTCTGCTGGCTCATAAAAATTTGCCCATCTTGCTGTTGTTTGGCGGTATCTATTACCTGCGCAAGAGTGTCGCGTTGTGTTTGTAACTGCGGTAATTGTTCCAAGGTGCGGTTTTGTAAAATTTGTTTTGCACGTTTAGTTCGCTCAATTTGCCTTTCGTCCAACATCAAATGATAGTGATCCATACGCTGTTGCCAGTTTTGCAATTGTTGCTCTAGGACGTGACTTTGCTCTAAGGCCGACAACCCTGCTCTAAACTCGCTGCTGACGACCACACTGTTAAATACCTGAGTCGAATTAAGTGGCTGACTTTTATCACCACTATCCAAGCTGACGTACCCGTCCAGTTCTTTTGATTGATTATCTGCCAGCAACCCCAAAATGAAGGCGCGCTGTTTAACTTGTTGTTCTGCTTGACCGAGTTCGACTAACGTTTTCTCATACCGTGTGAGACCTAATTGCAACACGTGCAAAGATTGACGTGGCGCAAACGCTTTTTCATAGGCATAAGCGCTGGCCAAATAGGCTTCTAAAGTAAATTCGCTGTTTTGTGGCATGTGCATTAATCGTTGCCAAATAGCCAAAGCGGTTTGCAACTCATCCTTTTTAGCGGCTGCCCAGCCATAACCTAAAAGTGCGGCGTCTCCATCTAACCCCTCTGTACGAATCTTTTCAAATACTCTAAATGCTTGATGGGGCTCTTCATTTTGTAGCAGGGTATAACCTAAGGTTAAGTTAGCGCGGTCACGAATGGCATCGCGCTCTGCTTCGACCTGTTGTTGCTCATTTTCACTAAATATGGGGTCTGCCCAGCTCATCCAGCGACTGACAAAACTATTACTATTATTATTTCCTAAGGTGGTTAAGCGGGCAATGGCAGATTGACCTTGACCTTTTTGCAGCAATGCTAGCGCCTGATTGTACCCAACATAGTCGCGATAAATAGAGTGCTTAGATAATTGTTCTAGCCATTGAATCTGCTCGTCACCTGACGCATCAGTCAATAAAAAGCCATATAACTGCGATTGCATATATAACCAACTATCACGGGTAGACGGTTCAAAAAATTGCTCTGCATGGCCTTGACTAATATTTTGAAAAGCTTGGGCCGCATCTGAAAATTTATGGTTTTGATAATAGGTTTTACCTAACAATAACCACGCGTGAGCAGTGACATCAGCTGAGGTGTTATCTTTCAATAAACGTAGAAAAATATCAGCGGCTTGGCTATCTAACCCATAAGCCAGGCTCATGCCGCCTTTGAGTAATTCAGGTTCAACCTGATGACCACGCAAAAATTCAGGGATGTGCGCCAAGCCATTGGGGAACTTTTGTTCTAAAATCGCCAATTGGGTTAACCCTAAGGAAAAGTTGCCCTGATAATATTCATACAACACTTGCTGGTAAGCCTTTTCAAGCTGCACAGTATGAGTGCTGCCCGCATCTTGGCTGTTAACCTGGGCGTTAATTGGCAGACTGATTAGCAAAACCAAACAACAACTTAAGGCACACCTTAACGTACTAGACCAGCTCAACATATTAAAGCTCAACCGCCTCAAAGACAGGCTGTTGTTTAACGCTAGAATCAATAATGCTCAGCTCCAAGGATTTTGCCTCGCCCGTTTTGGTAAAAGTGATGCTAACGGCTCTTTTATATTCCCGGTCCTGTGGCCCCTTACCGATGAAAAATGCACTGAGTTGATGCTCGCCTTGTGCAAGGTTATCGATATGTAATTTTTGTACTCCACCTTTAAACAGGGCTTGGATTTGTTTCTCGGTATATAAGTGATGGCTCACCACTCTATCGTCAATCTGCAGTTCAACTGCATCTAAGTTAAAGTAAGTCCCTACATCCATTGCAAGATACACCACAACCTGCGTGCTAGACGGAAATAACAAGTCCTCTTCGAGCACAAACAAATCACGGTTAAGGGCAATCACTTCTCTTTTCAGCTGTTGTAACTGTTCGGTGACAGTGTTGTTGTCAGACTGCTCACTTTGCTCAGCGGACACCTGCAAACTGGTGCCCAAAAGAACAGCAAAAATCAAAGGTATCGACCAGTGAATACTGTTAATTTTTGCTGTTTTTTCAGAATAAAAATTCATGCTATTACACTTCCCATAACCTTTGGACAAGCAAAGGACATTAGTAAAATATGGACACGTAAAAACGTGTGATATTGGCCGAAAACTGATAAAGCGGCTCTTCACCCACAGTGGTAAACTCGGTGCTAGGATCGGCTAACACATTTCTAAAATCATCATAGTCATAGTTCACATGATCAAAATCGAGGTTGATGGTGCTTTTCTTAAAAAAGTTATTGGCTGAAAACTGAAATTCGTAAGTCACGCTTAAACCCAATGATAGGTTGTTAAAGGTGCTCATTTCTTTATCACGGGCGCGAAAATTAAATTCAGCGCTGCGGGTATACAAATCCTGATAAAAATCCGCTTTATCTTGTTGGTAATGACGCCCGCGCACTTCTAAAATCCAGTCGTCGCCAAAGGTATGAATATATCCCAGTTTATAGGTATTGGCGTCTATGCCCCACGAATCGGAAAACACCTTAGCTTCGCCATACACTGAGGCGCGATAAGGAAGATAATAATTAGCGGTAACAGAGGCCGCATTACTTCTGCGGGTGTTGGGATAAACCTCGGTTTCAAAACGATAACCACGGGCGCTATTGGCATCTAAAAAGCGCACTGAGCGATAGGGATTATTCAAATATCCTTGATCAGAGACGTTCTCGACACTCACGCCTAGTATCATGTTTTTAGTTATGACCTGAGTGATCCCTAATTGATAATTTTGCCGCTCGGCTAATTCTAAAAAACTCTCATCACCGGTTTTACCCACTTCATCATTGCCTTTGGCATACCCTAACGTCAGGGTGGTGAGATCACCAAAAAAATCTTGGCTAACCCCAAAATGAATCGACTGGGCTTCAAAGTCGTTTTCTGAACTAGTGGTGTAGTTTAAGCTCATTAAGGTTTTATTATGCAGAAAGTCCACACCCACACTGTTTTCAGTGCGCTCTTCTGAATAAGGGCTGGCTGTGGCTAATACATCAATAGATGCACCAGAAATGGTATCAACATAATAATTAGCAGAAACCGAAACATGGTTACCGATTTTTTTACGCAACAAAATTGACGGCCCGTCAATCGACATACCACCACCTTGATAAGAGTGATACATGGCATCGGAGCGGTCTTGTGGCAGCACTGCAGCCAATGCTTGCCACGCAAACACGCCAAGAATGATGCAGGCAAATATTAACCGAGTAAGCAATTTTCTTACTGTGCCACTGGGACTTGTCATTTTTTGCCTAATTACAGCCACAACCGCCTCCTGCTCCACCTTCGGCGCCTCTTGCCCCTTCACGAGCTTGATAAGCGTGATGGGTATACGCCATCGACACAGGATTACGATTCATGCTCATGATGGGATCGGCCAAGTTGTCACGCTCATAAGGTTTGACCCAAGGTTCGAATGTGCTACTACAACCACTGGCTAAACCCAATGCCATAATCGCAATTAGGCAGCACAATGATTTTGATCTATTTAGCTTCACTGCTTACTCCCGAAGTAACGCTTTAACCGCTTGTTTGTATTTCACTTCATCGCCACTTTTATAACCTTTGTGCAATAATCTTTGGTTACCGTCGCGATCCACAATGACTGTGGTGGGCATTGCCTGCACATCATACAACTTGCTGACATCGTCATTCACATCAAATAACACCGGGAAAGAGACGGGGATATCGTTTAGCAAAATATCTGCCTTGGATGGGTCTTGATCTACATTAACCGCTAAAATAGTGAATCCCAAATCGGCATATTCCTGTTGTAACTCTTCCAAGTAAGGTAATTCTTCACGGCATGGACCACACCATGATGCCCAAAAATTAATCAGTACTACATTACCTCGTTGTTCCTGTAAGCGCACATTGCCTCCCTCTTTACTGCCTAAGGTAAAGTCTGGCGCTAGGCCTTGTGTATTTGCAGCAAAAGAGTTGGTAGATAGGCAAAATATCGCCATGCTAACTATGCTCAGAGTTAAAAAATTGCAAAATTTTGCAGGGCTTTTAAGGTCAAGGTTTTTTATAAATAATGGCATAAGATAGTCTCTCAATAAATAAACAACGGACTAAAAAAAGAACGTGGCACCGAAGCCATATTCAATATTGTGTGTGGTTTTTTCTGCACCTATTAGCTCCGAATTAAATAGGTGATCTTTCATATTTAGGTGCAACGCAAAATAGTCAGTAAGTAATAATCGGTAACCTGCGCCTAAGGTCATAGTAAATCTTTCATCGCCGCCAAACTCAGTGCTGCCAGCACCTAAGGTGATATAGGTGGCAGAATTAAACACCCAGCGGTCAGTAAAAAATGTTTCGCCATTAAGGTTGTAACCTAAGGATACGTTGTAGTAGCGATAATCTCGTTCTTCCTCGGTCAAAAATGGTGCGCCGCCACTGAGCACTTCAAAGCTGGTTTCTCCGGCTTCGGCCTGTCCGTATGTCGCTTCAACAAAAAAATCTTCATTAACGTGATAAGCAGCACGCGCGCCGACTACCATGCTCGATGAAAAATCCTCTATGCTGATCACGCCAACTAACACCCCAAACTCAAAGTTTTCTGAGTCAATATTGGCTTGGTTAATATCGCGGCGTTCAACATTAGGCTCGATAACACTTGTTGGTGTTTCTTGTTGCTCTTTTTGTTGTTCAGGACTTTGTTGGGCCAACAAAGAAAAACTGTTTACTGTGCAAAGCAACCCTAGAAAAAAACTGCGAATCCCAATTTCCATTGTTCTAAATCCTCGTTTTCGTCTCTGTTGGTTAAAGCTTGAAGATGTAAATATTCAAGCTTTAACATGAAATTTTGTGCAATGTAATAACGCAAGCCTAGACCTGCAGCTAATAAGTCACTGGTGCGAGCTTCATCACCACCTTGCACCAAGTTAGCTCTGGGTTTAGTGCGTATTTTCCCCGCGCCCAAAGTGACATAAGGCGACACACGCCATTCGGGAAAGGCGGTGTGTTGCACCCGCACTAAAAAGAATTGGTTTTCAGATAGATCACCTAAGGCTTGGGTCACACTTATGCCAGCGGCTAAGTTTTCAGTTGCTACCCAGTCAGCAAATACGGTTAAAGAAGGCACGCCTTCGAAGGAGCCACCTAAAGCGCCAAATTCAAAGTCGCGCTGAGCAAAAGACGCAAACGAGCCATCAGCTAGTTTCACCGGTTGCCCCGTACTGCTTTGCGTTAAATGCAATGCATCTTGTTTTACCCAACCTTGCACACCTTTATCGGTTTCGACTTTAAACCAGTTAGTTCTGCGTTTTAAAACTATGATCCACTCATTTTTGGCCGCAACATGAATAACAGGAAAACCACCAGCGGGGCCAGAATGTAATTCGATATAAGGCTGGGTAACCTGCACTTGCACATTTTCATCAGCAAAAGCCTGATTAGCCATTAATACTAAAGTCAGCCACATTCCTAAGACAAGCTTCATAAAATCTAAGGTTACCTGTTTGAAGATCATTAACATCAGTTTAGCGGCGCGACAAAGGGATTATTGTAATACTGCCCACCAATATCTAACCATTCAGATAATAATTTCAACTCTACCGGTGTTAACCATCCTGCATGGGCACCACCGGGATTAAACTGAGTGAAAAAGCGACCGCTAGACCGAGCGCCATTGACCGACATGCTACTGCCAATTCCCACTGTCTGAGTCACAGGGATAGCGTTACCTTCAGCATCAAGAATTAACTCGCCATCTTCGTCAAGTTCAAACACAGTATTGCCATTTTGATCCGTGACAATGACTAAACGATCGAGTAATACGCCTTCTACCAACTCTTGTTCGTTGTCGCCAAACATCAGCTCTCGATAACTGGTTAGAAAATCTGCATTGTCGGTGGATGGCGTGGCTCGCAGATCTAACTGCGCTGCGGGTATTTGGGCTAAACCGTCGTCGCCCTCTGGCGTATGGCAGCTTAGACAGCTTTGGTCTTCGAGTAGTGTCAGGCCATCCTCAGCAAACACTCGTCTGTCTAAAGAAAATATAGGCTGAATATGCTCAGGAAAATGGATTTGGATACGACACAAACTCGTCCAGTTAAGGGCACAAGCGGCGGTAATAGGTAAGGAAGAGCCCAGGTCGGCATAACGATAGGCAAAACTGTCTGTTGGGGTTTGCATAGCGGGATCGGTCCAGATATCTTCAAAATTGATATCTTGCGAAGGAATGTGAATACCGTTAATTCTGCCTGATGTTTGCGCCATTGTATCGCCTAAATTGGCAAATAAGGCTGGGTTAGTATTGGGAAAAGCATTGCCCGTACTAGCCGCACCAAAATTAATACTGTCTGCTTCGGCATCTGCGCGACCATGGGGAGCTTCACTATTTTGGTTGTGACAGCCGTTACAGGTGCGCACTTCACCGGGCGCGAACTGCAACCAATTTTGATGTCTTTCGCTGACACGTTGGCCTTTTTCATCCAGCACACTAAAAGCTAAAGGCACATTGGCCGGTACGTCAAATAATACCGAACCATCGGGCTCAATGGGTACGTAACCAATAATTTCACGCATTAATTGATTGCGGCTGCGGCCATAGGCTGAGTTGTCAAAATCACACACCTCGTCACTAGGAATCGACACCCCTTTGACGACTCGTAAAAATCGCGCGGGTCGGTTGTCAACGGGCGTTTGTGTAGGGTCGGCCAAAATAGCAATGCCTTGTGCCGTGACATCAACGCCTGCAAAGTCGTAAACACTTTTAATATGTACGCGGCCTAATTCGTTGTTCGCTAAGTCTTGATCAAACTCTTCCGACTGCTGTGCATCTGCTGGAAAAGGACGTGGCTGCAGAGCGACAACATCTGTGTAAAATAGTCCTTCTTGGGGCACGTTGATCACCAACTGAGTGTTTTCAAGGGGATCAAACATCCATAATCCAAATAATAGGGGCGCGGACTCAACTTGTGGGTTAGCGATTAATTCAGCATTACAAGGGAGAATCGTTCGAACCTCGCCCTCCAGCAAAACTTGTTCGGGATCATATACCCGGCATTGACTCCAACTGAACAACATTCTTTGACTACTATCCCAAAGTGGGTAAACCGCCGAGAATAAACCACCCGGCGAAATACTGCCGTCGATCAAAACATTATCGAATAACGCGGGTTCTTGCGCTGGCCCAGTTAACCCGTTTTGCGCAGCAATTGGCATGGTATTGTCAATGTAATTAGCGATATCGATATTAACGTATTCGCCACCCCAACTATTGCTAACAAAAGGCCTAAGCGCAGCTAACAACTCACCACTAGGCTGCTCAGTGAGTTGAGTAAATTGTAATGCGTCATCAGATAGTTCGCTGTTATGACTGTGGCGACCATAAACAATTTCTAAACCACTGCCATCGGTATTCATTTGATAGATGTTGATGCTATTGGTATTGCCAGCGTTATCCCATCGGCTAAATAAAATTTTGCCAGAGGCGAGCACCATAGGATCAAGATCGTGACTTTGATTAAAAGATATTTGTTGAATATCACTGCCATCGGCATCCATGACATGCAACACCGAGGCAATTTCATCGCGATCTTCATCTAAGGCTTGATATTGCGGTTTACCCTCATCTAATAACAATGCTTGGTTGGCTTGTTGGCGAGTTGAACTAAACACAATGCGACCATCAGGTAAATATGCAGGTGAAGTATCTTGGCCAAATTCTGCGTCTAAATTAGAGCTGATAATACGGCTCAATGTGTCTGTGGATAGATCATATTGCCAAATATTCCAACTGGGTTGTTCATCATCATCGGCATCTTCAATTTCTGGTGCGCGCATTGCGAACAGCAAACGTGTTCCGTCATAGGACACAGATAGGTTTTTTACGTCGTAACCGGCTAAAGGCGCAGTGTCGGTTGCAGCTAAGATTTCCTCTTCAGAGTAAAACGCACGGTCAGTAATATTTTGCTCAAGGGCGCTGACCGACGCCCTTGGTTTCACAAACAGTTGAGCGCCAGGTAAAAAGTCATTCAAAATACGTAAGTCTTGGGAAACCAGCGCCGAATCCTCATTCAGTGGCGCAGGCCTTTTGATATAGGCAATGGGCACATCTACCACTACAGGATCAGGCTGTTGCTCAGTCGTTAATATTTGGTCACCACCACAGCCGATAAGCTGAATACAGATTACAACAAGCACTGCACGCAACAGATTATATTGGCTGGGGTTGGATAATGACCAATGGTTCACGGTATTTTCACTATGGTTGATAAAACGCTAATAGACTATCAGTATTTGCGGTTGGTAAAAACTGTCTACCAGCTGCTACTTTCTGCCCATTAATAGGCAACGAATACTTACATTAACGGCCTGAATGAACAATTCATGCTTTTATCATTAGGAATACTATTCAATACCTTAATTATTCAATCTCGCAAAGAAGCTATTTACGGTCAATTATCGACGTTAAAAAAATCAGCTAGATTTAAAACGCGGGGGAGTGTATGCATTTGACGACACTTTAAAAACCCTATCCGCTCACGGTTAATATATTGATAGAAAAGCATTAAGTATCTATCTAACTGCTCTGCAGCTGAGATAAAAGAGCCCTTAGTAAAAAACAAGTCGGATATAAGTAACAGGACTAAGAGACCCCGACTATTGTATGTAAATTGAATTAGATAAACTCTATGTAATTCAAAGCAATGCACTAAGTGGCGTAATTTGTGCTGGGAGGCTGCGATCAATTTTGAGTTAATTGCCTGTTATACAATGTACTTTTTAGCCAAATCATTTTATTAGGTATGAATTACCAAACCTAATCTGCATCTTTAGTATTGTCAGTAGCTGAATTATTGACTACAACCCATAACAAGCCTAACAAATTGTTGCTGGCGGTAAGAGGAGTTCCAATTTGAATCATTTAGGCAGGCAACTTGGCGCAGGTCCAATCGTTATCAGTTGGGCGCTGGTTATTCTGAGTTTGTTCATTATTCCACACACCTTCGCTGGCACGAGAGAGCAAGCTAAACGTATCCATGATCGACTAGCAGGTGTGCCTCCGAGCAACACTGTGTTAGACCAAATGCAAAGTCTTATTGATGCAGGTGACGTACGCAGTGCAGCCGATATGGCTATGGACCACCCTGCTTTTTATTCAGTCACCTTAAAAAACTGGATCACACCTTGGACCAACGAAGACGCGGATGTATTTGCGCCGTTAAATGATTATACGGCCACTGTGATTGGCATAACGCGCGACGAAATGGATTTTAGGCAAATACTCAGTGGCGATATTCTATATATAGCCAATTCAACTGCCGGTGTACCCGCTTATTCCAACAGCAACAATGCGCACTATCAGGCTTTAGATGATCAAAGTGCAGATTTAAAGGAAGTTTTGCAAGCCACCAGCCAATCAGCGGTGACAGGTTTACCGGCAAACGCCACCGCAGGTTTGATGACTACACGTGCAGCAGCCAAATCCTATTTTAAAGACGGCACTAATCGCGCCATGTTTCGCTTTACCTTGATCAACCATATGTGCACTGACTTAGAAGGCTTAAAGGACACTAGCCGCAGCCCAGATCGAATTCGCCAAGATGTGAGTCGCAGTCCAGGAGGAGATAGCCGCATTTTTAATAACTCCTGTGTGGGATGTCACTCAGGCATGGATCCACTAGCACAGGCATTTGCATATTATAACTACCAATACGATGTGGATACTGACCCAGATGGGGAGCAAGGCGCGTTGCAATATAACCAAGCGGGTGCCACTGATGCCAATACTGGGTCGCGGGTACAAGGTAAATATCACATAAACAGCAATAACTTTCCTTATGGTTTTATCACCAACAGCGACAATTGGAGTAACTATTGGCGGCAAGGGTTAAATAAAAATTTAGGCTGGGATGAGTCTTTACCTGATAACGGCAGCGGCGCGAAATCCATGGGCCAAGAATTGGCTAATAGTCGGCAATTTGCCAATTGCCAAGTGACTAAGGTGTTTAAAAATGTGTGTTTACGTTCTCCTCAAGACTTGGCTGATAGGGCCCAAATTACCAGCATGACCAACACATTTACCAGCACTGGTTACAATATCAAACAAGTGTTTGCCGATTCTGCTGACTACTGTAAAGGGCAATAATGATGAGCCATAATATCACCTCTTTACCTGCTACCGACTGCAAAAAAGCGCTGCTAAAAATTGGCTTAGTGTTATCTGTTACATTGCTTACTGCCTGTGGAGGAGGCGCACCAGAGGTGATACAAACACCAGCGCCAGCGCCTCAAGATAACGCACCTATTACTTATTCGGGTCCTGTTGCCTCCACCCCAGACGTGACCCAATTTAAATTGGCCTTGTGGGATAACATCAGTTCCCAAGAACGTTGCGGCGCCTGTCATGTGCAAGATCAGCAATCACCTGCTTTTGCCCGTAATGACGATATAAATCTAGCTTACAGTGCAGCCAATACCTTAGTAAACTTTACTTCACCTGAGGACTCAGCTTTAGTCACCAAAGTAGCGGGCGGACACAATTGTTGGTTAACCAGCGACGCCGCTTGCGCCGATATTATGACCACGTGGATCAGCAATTGGGCTGCCACCGAAAGTACTGCGAACGAAATACAACTGGAAGCCCCCGTTGCCAAAGACCCCGGTGCGAACAAAAATTTTCCAACAAGCTCTGGACTTTTTGCCGGTACGGTTTATCCGTTATTAGAAACCTACTGCGCAAATTGCCATACCAACTCAGCCACCATACCCATTTCACCTTATTTTGCGTCCAGCGATATTGATGAAGCTTATGCAGCGTCCAAAGCGAGGATCAATCTTGATTTACCCGCCAATTCTCGATTTGTAGGCCGAGTGCGAGACGAGTTTCACAATTGCTGGAGCGATTGCACCAATAACGCCAATGATCTTATTAGTGCCATTCAAAGCATGGCCGATGCTATCGACACCACTGAATTAGAGACTGGGATCATCAATAGCAAAGCCTTAACGCTTTTTGATGGCACACTGGCAACAGGTGGCGGACGGTTTGAAAATGATGTGATAGCCAAATGGGAATTCAAAACCGGCTCTGGCACAACAGCATTCGATACCAGTGGTGTAGAGCCAGCTATCGACCTCACATTAAATGGTGACGTGAGCTGGATAGGTGGCTGGGGTATTCAGTTAACTAACGGCAAAGCACAGGGATCAACCACTAGCAGTAAGAAGTTGCATAACTTAATCACGGCAACGGGTGAGTTTTCTATAGAAGCTTGGGTAGTACCCGCCAATGTGACGCAAGAAGGGCCGGCTAGAATAGTCAGTTATTCGGGCGGCGCAAGCACCCGTAATTTTACTTTAGGGCAAACCCTTTATAACTACGATTATCTGTTGCGTACTGATAAAACCGATTTAAACGGCACACCTGCGTTATCCACTGCAGATGCAGCCGAAGAATTACAGGCTAGCCTCCAACATGTGGTGGTAAATTATGACTCGGTGAATGGCCGACAAATATTTGTGAATGGCCAATATACTGGTGATACTGATAGTACAGAAGCAGGTAATTTTGCAGATTGGAATGACAGTTATGCCTTTGTATTAGGCAATGAAGTGTCGGGAGATATTCCTTGGGCAGGGTCAATCAGAATGGTTGCGCTGCATAACCGCATATTAACTCCTGAACAAGTGACGCAAAACTTCGATGTGGGCATAGGTCAAAAATTCTTCTTATTATTTGAGGTGAGTGAAGTCACCGATATTGCACAAAGTTATGTGGTGTTAGAAGTCAGCCAATTTGATAGTTACAGCTACCTGTTTACCGAGCCATTTTTTGTGACCCTTGATAGCAATGCCAGTATTAGCAACATACCATTACAAGGCATGCGAATTGGGGTTAATGGCCGCGAAGCGAAGGGTGGGCAAGTATACCAAAACCTCGACACCCAACTGACTCAAGCCGACTATATAGCCGGGAAAGGCCAAGTTTTATCGACTTTAGGTACTATTATTCCGGTTGAGAAAGGCGCTGAACTAGACGAGTTTTTTCTAACCTTTGAAGTCTTAGCCGACCAAACAAATGTGCTAGTAGAAGCCACCCCCCCTGCCCCAGCGCCTAGTGCAAACTTAGCCGCCCAAGCAGAGGTGGGCATACGTAATTTTGCTGAAATCAATGCCAGCATGTCGGCGGTGACAGGTGTTCCGATGAACAACTCAGCAGTTAAAAGCGCGTTTGATCAGTTAAAACAACAACTTCCCTCTGTCACTAATATGGACGGTTTTTTGGCGTCAAACCAGATGGCAGTGACCCAAATGGCGATTAAATATTGCGATCAGTTGGTCGAGTCCACGAGCCTGAGAAATAGTTATTTTACTGGTTTTGATTTTAGCCAAAGTGCGTCGTCTGCATTTACTAATCAAGATATAAATTTAGTATTAACACCGTTAATAACCAAGATGCTAGGTACCAGTCTTAGCGACCAGCCAAACAGTGCTGATGTGATGGATGAATTAGATAATTTAATCACTCGTTTAACCGATTGCACTGGCGGCAAATTGTGTGATGCCAACTATACCAAAACAGTCGTCAAAGCAGTGTGTGCCGGTGCCCTAGGCAGCGCTGCTATTACGTTGCAATAAAAGGTAAATAAGATGAAAAACAACAAGAACATTGGCATAAACGATCCTCTTTATCATGCCTGCCATGCCAAACCTGTTACCCGCCGAGATTTTATCGCACAAGGTTTTATGGCCGGTATGGGCACCGCTCTTAGTGGTTCAGTCTTCAGCTTATTTGCCAACCCAAGTAAAGCCCACGCGGCATTATCGCCAGATTTAGAAGCGCTCAAAAATAGCTGCGGCATTGCCACTCAAGGTGCCGGGAAAATTCCGTTTATTGTGTTTGACTTAGCCGGCGGGGCGAATATTTCTGGTTCCAACGTATTAGTAGGTGGTCGTGGTGGGCAGTTAGATTTTCTCAGTACTGCCGGTTATAGCAAGCTTGGTTTGCCCGGAGACGTTATCCCTTCTATCGCTAACCCCGATACGGGTTTAAGTGATTTTATCAATACCGAATTAGGCTTGGCCTTTCACTCTGACAGTGCTTTTTTACGGGGCATTCAGGATAAACTACGTGTGACTAACCGCGCCAATGTAAACGGGGCAGTTATTCCTGCTCGCTCTGAAAATGATACTGGCAACAATCCACATAACCCTATGTATGGCATTAATAAAGTCGGCTCTGACGGTTCGTTGCTTACATTAATTGGTTCGCGCAATTCAGACTCTGGCGGTAACTCTATGTCACCGGCAGCGATGATCGATACTTCCAAACGGCCAACGAAAGTCGACCGGCCATCCGATGTAACGGGTTTGGTAGACACTGGAGACTTAGTCGGTTTATTAAGCCAGCAAGACTCAGTGGCCGTGATGGAATCCATTCAACGGATCAGCGCCATGAAACTAGGCAAAGTGAATACCCAAATCACCACAGATGAGGTGCTAAAAGATATGGTGAATTGTGGCTATGTAAAAAGCGCTGATATCACCGACAGGTTTGGCGATCCCTCTTCCCTTAATCCCGAATTAGATGCCGACATAGTTGGCGAAAACGGTATTTTCACTCAACAAGAGTTCGACAGCGACGGTGAGTTTAGAAAAACCGCCTCCACCATGAAATTAGTCATCAACGGCTTTGCAGGGGCAGGCACTATTACTATGGGCGGCTTTGATTATCATACCGGTGATAGATCCACTGGTGAAATACGAGATTTACGTGCCGGTCGTTGTATGGGTGCATGCTTAGAGTATGCAGCAAGAGTAGGTGTGCCACTGATGATGTATGTTTGCAGTGATGGCTCGGTTGCCAGTAACGGCATGATTGATGATTCGGTTAATGGCCGAGGCAAAGGCGTGTGGACAGGTGATAATTCATCTACCGCTTCTTCGTTCTTTTTGGTCTACAACCCCGGCGGCACACCACAATTAATAGGTGCAAACGCTGATGTCCAAGCGCAACACCAACAAATTGGTTATATGCGCAACGACGCATCAGTGGAAACCGCGGCAACCCCCGCCGCGAATAACGTTAACTTGTTAGTCGAAACTGTGATCTTAAATTACATGGCGCTACACGGTGAACAAGGCAATTTTGCTAATCTGTTTCCGCAAAACGGCTTAGGTAGTGCGCTATTAATGGATAGTTTGACAGCATTTGAACCGATTGTGGATGGCGTGATTTAAAATCAAAATATAGAAACATGGCACAGATGTGCGAAGCCATGACCATATTGAAAAGCGCATCTATAGAAATGCTGAATTAATTAAACCAGTCGGCGAATGTAAAAGTGTTTGATAGTTCAACACATCAAAACTGACTCCGCACAACCATCTGCACTAAAAAACCGCCAGGAAGGTTCCCAAAAGGACTTTTTATTCAGGATAATCAAACCCAATCCAAGCATAATTTAATTATCAAACCTCTTAATCAATCGCTGCAGAAAAAAGGCCGGTTTGTTGGAGAATGCCTAATCTAGTACACTGCCTAAAATATCGAGATAATATCAACGCCCATATCTATATTGATAAATAATATCTATTTAGGAGCACCATGAAATATTTAAAACGATTGTTACCCCTTTTTACATTGGCATTCACATTGACGTGCTTCGCCCAGCAGCCTCCAGAAAAAGAGCTGGTGATAGGCACAAAAGTGGCTCCCCCTTTTGTGATAAAAAATGACAGTGGCCAGTTAGAGGGCATATCCATTGACCTATGGAAAAAGATGGCAGAAAACTTAGGCGTAGATTATCGATTTGAAGAGGTAGAACTGTCACAATTAGTTGAAGGCTTAAAAGATGGCCGCTTCGATGCGTCAATTGCGGCTATTACTGTGTCATCTGAAAGAGAGGCGCAAATTGATTTTACTCATCCGTTTTACACTACTGGGCTAGCAATCGCTGCATCAAAAACTAAAAGTAGTTGGACAAGCACAATAGCCCGGTTTTTTTCATGGGAGTTTTTAGGGGTGCTCATGGCACTTACCTTGGTTTTGTTAGGTGTTGGATTTCTGCTCTGGACCTTTGAGCGCAAAAAGAATGAAGAGATGTTTGGCGGTACCACCGCACAAGGATTAGGCTCAAGCTTTTGGTGGGCAGCAGTGACTATGACCACTGTGGGTTATGGTGATAAATCACCTACCACACTGGGTGGCAGAATAGTTGGACTAGTATGGATGTTTGTAGGCATTATTATCATTAGTAGTTTTACGGCGGCAATTGCGACTAGTTTAACGGTTAGTCAATTGGGTTCGTCAATAAAAGGCACTGATGATTTATACGGTGCGCGCGTGGTGACATTGTCTAATTCAGCCAGTGATAAATTTTTATCCTCTATTAGGGTAAAACATAACACTACCGATGATTTAATGCAGGCGTTACAAAATTTGAAAGACGGAGAAATTGATGCCGTGGTGTATGACAAGCCCATTTTACAATATCTGACTAAGACACAGTTTCAAAATGACATCCACATTCTCCCCAGCTTTATAGAGCGTCAAGACTATGCCATAGGCTTACCTACCAACAGTCCTTTGCGTGAATCCTTCAATGAACAATTATTAAAAGTGATTGAAAGCGACCATTGGGCACAAATCAAACAAACATACTTAGGTGAAAATCAGCAGTAGCTGTTGTTTTACCAACACTCACTTTGAGGACACAGAATATGGCGATGACCCCCTCCAATATGTTGGCATTAGGCCACAAAGCAGGGAATTTTACATTACCTGACACAGAAGGAAATATTGTGAGTTTGGCAGACTACGAGGGCAGTAAAGGTCTGGTGGTCGCTTTTATTTGCAATCACTGCCCTTACGTTATCCATATTGCATCGCAACTGGCTATAATTGCCCAGCAGTATCAAAAGCAAGGCATTGCTTTTGTGGCTATTAATAGTAACGACACCGAGCAATACACTGATGACGATATGTCACATATGATTGCGGAAAAAAAGAACCGTCAATACCCTTTTGCCTATCTACTTGATGAAAAGCAGGACGTGGCTAAAGCTTATTCGGCAGCATGTACCCCAGATTTCTATTTGTTTGATGGACAACAAGAATTAGTTTATCGCGGTCAATTCGACAACTCGCGCCCAAGGCGCATATCTTCTGGTAATTACGACTCATCTCAACATCAAGCAACGGGCAGCGACTTAATTCACGCTATGGATGCACTGCTTGATGGACGTCAAATTGACGCCCATCAAACACCCTCCATGGGCTGCAATATCAAATGGAAGGCGGGCAATGAACCCCGTTAATCCAAGTTTGCGATAAACAACCCATCGATAACGCTCGTAGGTTACATGTTATGAATAACTAAAACGTATGATTGTACTGCGCTGAAAATATCAGCGCATCACCCTTGCTACTAAACGCCCATTGGCTACCAAGGTTGTCAGTTTCAGTAAAGCTGCGTTCGGACCCTTTAATAATGCTCAAACCCATGTCCACCGATGATGTTTTATTTACCGTGTAACTGGCACCAGCACTTAACCATTTACGATTAGAGTCTGGAATAGAAATAGAGAGATGGTCACTGTCGGTAGGTGTCGCATCATAGGCAAACCCCGCCCGTAGCTTAATATTTTTATCTAGTTGGTAACTTCCACCAAGGGCGTAACGAAAACTATTTGAGAAGTTTTCTTGTTTTGAAAATACGGCTGTATCACTCGACGGTACAAACGCTTCTAAGGTCTGAAAACTACTCCATTGGGTCCAAACAACGCTGTAATTTAAGGTCCATTTATTATCAATAAGATGAACTCCAGAAAACTCGGCGATGGCAGGTAGCTCCAACTCTAGGGAGCCTGGTAACACAATGCCTGCCAAACCGCCTAAAGCTGCGGGCAATTGATTGCTATAATCGCCTTCGAAGCTTAGTGTTGTTTTGCTGCGATAATGCAATCCTAAACGAGAGCCTTTATCAAGTTCGTAGGCAAATCCAACATTCCAGCCATAACCACCATCATCTCCTTCTAAGTTTGCAGCTTCTGTTTGTGCAGGCAGTCCTAAGGGATTGTCGCCAAAATGGCGAACTAAGTTTGCTTCTGCATAAATATAATTAAGGCCAACAGCCGCCGACCAATCTGAATTAATTTTGTAAGATACACTGGCATTAAAATTAATGGTGGTGATCTCAGAGGTACCGGCTAATTGTCCTGCGGCATAGTCGTCTGCAAATTCAGTGGCTAAACCAAAATTTGAGAATACCCCAAAGCCTAGGGCAACTCTGTTGTTCATGGGTGCTACGTAATAAATCGCTGGGACAAAAGCGTCAGGCGCAATACTGCCATCATCTAACGCGTCAGCAGTTGAATAGACAGGGGCGTTGTCTCCTGACACACCCACATCAGGTAAAATGAATGTACCTGAAATTGACAACTGCGCCTTTTTAAATGACGACATTAGTGCTGGGTTACGAGCTACAACACCAGCACTATCGGCGATTGCGGCCTCACCTGCAAAGGCACGGCCTAGACCTGTGGCACTATGCTCGGCAAGCTGAAAAGCTGCGGCAAAGGAATTTAAAGGCAAAACGCCAACAAAAATAGCAAAAATAGAGGGGGTTAGCTTCATGGGTTATCACTCACTTATATTCATTGGGTAGCAGCACGGTACCCAACTAAAAAAAATTGACGCGCATAATATCGGTTTATGAAAATTATAGTAGTACAACCTAGAGAAATATGCGGAATAGGAGAGGCCGTTTACAGTTTCAGTACACATTGCTTTCATAACCAACATATCATTAACATTGTTAACTTTGAAAATAGTCTGATGGTTATCTTTATACCCATTTTGAGGTGCCATGGAATATAGGGGTACTTATAGTCTATGACCCTTTATTCCGAAGTCAGGCTAACTAGTTTAGGCATAAGCATTTTTTGTAGCTGGTACACAATTAGTCCAGCTAATACTAAAGCACAGCCTTGATAAAACACGCCTACCATATCCGAATGATCGCCATGAGCTAATTGTAATTGCCAGTTAAATTGCTCGAAAAAGAAATCCAAAATTAACCCTGCGGTCAAAGCACTGCTCACAATTGCTAGTAAATAGAGACCCAGTTCTCGCCTACCTAGTTCGTTTTTAATTACCATCAAAGTGGCGATATTAGTGGCAGGCCCGGTTAACATAAATACTAGGGCGGCGCCGGGTGTGATACCAGACAACAACAAACCCACAGCAATAGGTGTCGAGGCTGTGGCGCACACGTACATAGGAATAGATATCAAGACTACAACTAACATAGCCAATATGCCTTGGGCATACTGATTTAAAAATCCCGCGGGTACTAAAGTAGTCACTAAAGCCGCAAAGAAAATACCCACTAGAAACCACAGCATAAAATCTCGCAGTAGCTGACCAAAACCAAATACAAAAGACGCTTGTATTTTTTCTCTGATGGTAGTCGCTACAATGCTAGTTTTATGGCAACAACTGCTTGTTGTTTTGGCTGGCGCTTCAGGCTCAAGGACCTGATCTGGTTTACCAAACCAAAGTACAAAAAATCCTGCAACAACGGCAGAGACTATGGCGGCAATGGGCCGAGCCACAGCCATAATTGGCCCCATTAGTGCGTATGTAATGCCAATTGAGTCAACACCCGTTTCAGGCGTGGCCACGAGAAAACTGGCGGTGCTAGCTTTACTCGCACCGCTGCGTCTTATTCCCATTGCAACGGGTATAACAGAACAGGAACACAATGGCAGCGGAGCACCAATTAATGCTGCTGTTAATATTGAATTTTTACCGCCCAAGGTTTTTTGTACTACAGAAGAAGGCACCCATTGATTGATCATCCCAGCGATAAACATGCCCAAAAGTAAAAAAGGGGCAGATTCGGTAAAGAGTAATACAAAATTTTCGAAAAGTTCCATACCGTTACTCCTGTTCTAAAGCAGAAATGATCGAACAAAACTCAGCACTTTCTTGACCACCACAGCAATACTGTTCTAGTTGCTGCAATGTTTTTTGCATCTGTTTTAGCTGGGAAATTTGCTGACTGATATCACTGATTTTTGTACTAGTAATATGCTTGGCTTCTGCGCAAACATGCTGGCTCTTGTCATGTTTTATGGCCAACAGCGAGGCCGTCTCAGCCAAACTAAAACCACACTCTTTGCTACGTTTAATAAACTTAGCCGTGGTTAAGTCATCTTGTGAATAAATACGATAGTTACTTTCGCTGCGCTTTGAGGCACTAAGCAAGCCAGTTTTTTCGTAATAACGCAGTGTATGGGCACTAATACCTGAACGCTCTGCTAAATGCCTTATTTTCATGCTACCTCCATAATCTTTGAGCCTATGATAATCCTTAGAGTGACATCTAAGGTCAAGCGGTTGTTTAATCTAGACTCGCAAAATATCAATAGTAAATTACACTTAGTAAGAATTTTTAAGAGGCAGAATACTATGAGAATTAGCCATATATTTTTACTGATATTTCTATCGTGCATTATTAGCGCATGTAAACCTGAACCATCCACTAAACAAATACAGTCAACGCCACTTGTTGCTGATGCTGAAACAACAAGGTTAATGGAGACCTCCACCACCACCGAAAGCTGTCAATTTGTTCTTGGATTTGATGCTTGGGAACCCTACCAATACGCAGATGTTGGTGATCGTGTTGCAGGTTTAGATATTGAATTAGTGGCAGCAGTGGTTAAAGGCATGGGATGCCAACTTACCTATCAACAAGGTACTTGGGTTGATTTATTGATGGCCTTAAAAGAAGGTGAAGTCGATATACTACTGGGAGCATCAAAAACCGAAGCGAGAGAACAATTTGCGTTTTTCAGTGATGCATACCGTATGGAAGAGTTTTCTTTGTACATTCGCAAAGGTGATAAGGTGCGCTCTGAATATAAAACATTAGCTGAGTTCATTGATAACGGCAGTAAAATTGGAATAGTTGGAGATTACATTTATGGAACTGATGTAGCAGCCTATTTAGATAGCCCCGAAACATCCAAATATTTCGTCAATGCTATTATGGGTGAACTCAATGTTGCAAGATTACTAGATGGTGATATAGACGGATATCTTGAGGATAGTTTTGTGGGCGCTACGTTACTTAGACGTAAAGCATTATCTAGTTATATTGTTGCTCATGGGATCACCATACATACCGGTGATGCTTATGTTATGCTCAGTCAAAAAAGTGTCACCCCAGAACAGCTTAGTCACTTTAATAGCCAATTAGAAAAAGTGAAAAATAGTGATATCTATCGAGATATTCTAGACAAATACTCCTATTAAAAGTCTTTATTCTGGGGGCTTTATATTAGTAATATGTAAATGCCCCAGATTAAATTTGATCGTTAGAAAAACAAAGAAAGTTGAATTCCGTAAAATATTTGTTTATCAATATCCCAATAATCTCCGTCAATTTGACGCGCTTTAACAAACCCTTCAATGCGAATATTTTTTGCATTGACCCCAGCTCCCAAGCTTGCATAACCATCTATCGCATTATTTTCTTGAGAGTCATTAAAGCGATTATCGTCTCTTGTACTATCTAGAATAATTTCAAATGCATCAAAGCCAGCTTCGATGTAAACAAAAAATTTACCATAAATTCCCAGCCTCACACCTGTATCCAGAGTCAAAAAATCGTGCTTTATACCTACTTCATCCAGAATTTCAGCATAATTAAACGATGTGACTAACTCACCTTTAACCAAACTGTTTGGGTAGCCAATTGTCGCCGTTGTTCCGACACCAGTGATAGAATCAGTTGCATTAAACTCATGTTTTAAGAAAAAATTAAGCGGTTGCGTGGCATAACCGAATGAACTAAAAAATATAATACTTATGAAAATAATTCGAAACATAATGACTTATCAAAGGGAAAAACAAGAATAACTATTATCCTATATAAAAATACCTTAATGAAATATGAATGCAGATTTTAAACACATATAGATACCAGCTTTTGGTTAGTGTATTAACCTTATCCTGCTATGATCTAGCGCTAACTATATTGGGATGTAAACATGTCTAAGCTTTTCTTCAAAGGTCGCATTGAAGTGCGAGAAAAATATCAAAACTTTGGTTTTAACACCAACAGAAACGTGAAATTAGGCAGCGCAAACTTCCCTTTAACATTAGTCGTCAATTCAGAACAGCGGAAAAAAGAAATTGAGCATGTTTTGTTAGAAAATTCACTTGTGGCAAATATCGAAATTAAAGCAAGTGAACAAGAAAATATTATTGAGTTGGACACCATTTTAAATAAACCCAGTACACAAAAGACTATTCGCACCCTAAATCGTAATGATCCTTGCCATTGTGGTAGTGGAAAAAAATTCAAAAAGTGTTGTGGTTTATAAAATAGATATATGATGAACTTTACCAGCACAATATAAAAATGTTTGCAACAGTAAATTAACCAAAAAGTTTTTTATTCGGCATTTTAAAAGGTTTGTAATGAGCGTATTGAATAAAGGAAAACTATCTAGATTTAAAGTCATCGCGTTTTGTATCACCTTAATATTAGTCATATTTTATGATTACTTTCCTAACCGTTCTGTAGAGTTACATCCCCATTTAACTAAATATATTGACGAGTCGGTAGATTCAAGTGTTGGCGGTAAATCTGAATTAATGTGGTTAGATAAAGAAAACTTACACTGGGTGTGTGAATTAAAAGCGGGAGTACTTTATCCTTATTGCGGGATCTCCATAGCGTGGTCTGCTGAACCATTCGAACAACTAGATTTCTCAAGCTATGATGCCCTAGAGGTCGATTTAGAATATAAAGGCCAAGCTAAATATATTCGAGTGTTTCTGCGTAATTATTACTCTTTGCCTGATACGCAAGACGCTATTGCTAAAGCCAAATTTAATAGTCTCTCTAAAAACAGTAAAGATTTTGAACAAGTTAGCTACATTCCATTTAATGAACTCAGAGTGGCCGACTGGTGGATTGATGACAACCAAATTCCACCTGAAAATATCAAACCCGATGTCAGCAAAGTTATTGCGGTAGGTTTAGATCTTCCGTACACCAGTAAATTAGGGCGGCATGAATTTAAATTACATGGGCTAAAAGTAGTTGGTCAGTTTTTTTCTAAAGAATCATTATATCTGGCTATTATTCTATTTTGGGCGGTTTTGCTGTTGATAGACATGATAATTAAGCAAATGAAATTACGCACAAAAGTGCAATTGGGTGGACAACAACTTCAAGAACAAAAAGATAAAAGCGCCATTTATCAAGAAAAAGCAGAACATGACAAATTAACAGGTATTTTAAATCGCGAAGGGTTGAACAGAATGGTTAATGAACTGCATTCGACCCAACTACTACATCAATACACATTATTAGTACTCGACTTAGACCTTTTCAAGCAAGTTAATGATAAGCACGGGCATATAATCGGTGACAATGTGTTGCAAGAAGCGACTAAGGTTCTAAAAAGTTGCATTCGTTCTTACGATATTGTAGCTCGTTGGGGGGGCGAGGAGTTCGTCATACTATTCCACTGCATGGATACGGGCAGCATCTTGCCTTTTGCTGAGAAAGTCCGGAAAAAAATCGAGTCTACGTGTTTTGTCGATGGCAAACTTGATAAAATCACTATTAGTGTGGGAGCGACAAAATTAACCAAGTCTGAACTTTTTGAACAGGCTTTTATACGCGCTGACAAAGCTTTGTATGAAGCCAAAGAACAAGGCAGAAATAGGACAGTGGTTATCTTGTAGTACGAAATTATCAAATAGTTAAACTAGCCTCACTTACATAATATATTGCCATCAATGCAAAGGAATATAATATTCGTAATCTATTTGTCGTTATTATCGCCGCTATAACCTTTCCAGTTCTCGCTAAGCAGGAACTCAAGGTTGCGGTATCGATATCAAACAGCTCCCAGCGCGTTGCCTATTATAATTTAGCCCGAGCATTTGAAGATGAACATTCAGACTCTAAAGTTACAATCACCTCCTATACCAGCGAAGTATACAAAGCAAAGTTTCCGCAAATGTTGCTTTCAAATCAATACGACATTTTATATTGGCATGCTGGTGAGCGATTATTTGAATATATTGAACAAGGCAAGATTGCTTCAATAAGTAATATATTATCTGCAAAAGAAATGGCAGACATATTTGACAAAGCTGTGATTGATTCCGTTTCTTTTAAAGAAAACACCTATGCATTACCTATGTCTTATTATCAAATAGGTTTTTATTACCATAAGCCTTTGTTTACCAAACTTGGATTAACTGAGCCGGCTACTTGGCAGGAGTTTTTAGCGGTTTGTGAAGTATTAAAACAAAATCATCTGCCACCTATTTATATGGGTAGCAAAAGTAATTGGCCTGCTACGGCATGGTTCGATTATTTGAATCTTCGTCTAAACGGAATTGAGTTTCACAAGGAGCTGATACGAGGTGAAGCCTCATATTTAGACAACAGGATCCACAATGTCCTTAAAAAACTTCAAGATATCAGTGAAGCAGGCTACTTCATTGAAGAGCATCAGAACTTCGAGTGGAAACAGGGTCTACCGTTATTGTTTAGAGGCCTTACCGGTATGTCGATGTTAGGCAATTATGCGGTTCAAAACTTTCCGGAAAAAATCATAGACAAAATGGGATTCTTTAAATTTCCCTTATTCAATGGACAACCCAATTATTATGAAGAAGCGCCTCTCGATGTGCTGGTTTTGCCAACCACATCACCCCATACAAAACTGGCAAGGTTATTTATACAATTTGCCGCACAAAGTAATAATCAAGAAAAGCTAAATAAAACCCTTGGCGTATTGTCACCCCACAAAGGTGCCCAGAAAAACAACTCTAGCTTGGTACAAGAAGCTTATAACACCATTGCCAACGCCGAAGGTATAACCCAGTTTTTTGACCGTGACAGTAGCAAAGATAATGCTGACAAAAGCATGCCGCTTATCGATGAATTTATGCTTAATTTGAACATTGCAGACACCCAAAAAGCGCTTGAAAAAGTAAGGCTCACATTATTCAGCACTCACACTTCAGTCCGTTAAAAAACAATAATAACCCTAATATTAAAGGAACATTGATGAACGAATTCATGCAAGCTGCAATCGCAGAGGCACAACAAGGGTTAGCCGAAGGTGGCATACCTATTGGCTCAGTCATCGTACACAACCAAAAAATTATTGGCCGTGGTCACAACCGAAGAGTGCAAAACGGCAGTCCAATTTTACATGGGGAGATGGACGCTTTTGAAAATGCAGGTCGGCAATCTGCACAGACCTATCGCGAATCAACTATTTATACCACTTTATCACCATGCTCTATGTGTTCAGGAGCAATCATTTTATATGGGATAAGCCATGTGGTGATCGGTGAAAATCAGACTTTTATGGGTGAAGAGGCATTACTCAAATCCAAAGGAATTGCTGTCGAAGTTTTACAAAACCAGCAATGTATCGACTTAATGCAGGACTTTATCACCTCAAGGCCCCAGCTCTGGAATGAAGATATAGGCGAATAAAAGACTAAAAAAATAGACTTTATGATTATTAAAACTAACCCCATGTTAAATATATTTTACTTTAAGTTAGTTTTATACTACTCTGTCGTTAATCAATCATGAGGGCGCTTTATGAATATGTCTTTTAGAGAAAAAAGTATTTGGATTTCATTGGTCAGTACTCTACTGATTTTTGGTGATTATTTTTTAAACATCATATCTTTGAGTAGTCTACCTGCTGACGCAGCAAAAGCCGCAACATTAGGGCTATCTCTGCGCGCGCTATTTTTGATCATTATTGTTGAAATAGTTTGTCAAGCAATGCTAGCGGCAAGTAACCGCAAAGCAGCTGAGCTAGGCGCGGATGAAAGAGATAAACTGTTCGAATACAAAGGTAATAATTTTGGTTACACAGTATTGGTTATTGGTGTGTTTATTACATTGGGCAGAATTGTTTTTTTGGAAATAAACCCAGAGATTATTGAACAATCTACGCTACTTAACATCCCGCTTTTGACTGCACATATTTTACTGTTTAGTTTCATATTTTCTGAAGTCGTTAGGTTTTCTGCGCAACTTTATTATTACCGGAGTAGTCACTAACTTGGCTACACTTCCTATTAAAAACAAAATTCGGGAACTACGTTTTTTTGCCGATGAAATGACACAACAAGAGCTTGCAGAATTAATTGGAGTAACACGACAAACGGTTATGGCCATTGAAAAATGTAAGTACTCACCAACACTTGAAGTTGCCTTTAAAATTGCTGAGGTATTTGGTCAGTCCATCGATGAAGTTTTTCAATACCAGTCGCCTTAAATCATTTGGTTGATTGTATTTGGCACAACCGAATAGTTTCCATTTGAAGATTAAAATTTTCTCAAAAAAATGCCGCAATCAATGCGGCATTTTTATAAAACATATAAGAGTGTGAGCGCCTACTTACTCCCAGTCCAATCTACCTTGTACAAATCACGTCTTCTATCGAGATAATTTCTAACTGAGCCTTCGTTGCGAAGTTGTGTCAACCTATCCAAATCTAGATCGACAATTAACGTCATTTCAGTGTTCGGTGTGGTTTCAGACACTATTGCATCATGTGGAAAAGCAAAATCTGAAGGCGAAAAAACAGCCGATTGGCCATACTGAATATCCACATTATCTACCTTAGGTAGATTACCTACACTACCTGCAATCGCCACATAACATTCATTTTCGATGGCTCTTGCCTGTGCGCATATCCTTACTCTTAGATAGCCATTTTTAGTGTCGGTCCAGAAAGGCACAAATAGTATTTGAATTTGCTGATCAGCCAAAATTCTACCCAATTCTGGGAATTCAACATCGTAACAAATTAGGATGCCTATTTTACCAAAGTCAGTATCGAAAGCTTGAATTTTGTCGCCACCTTGCATGATCCAATCTTTCTTCTCATGGGGGGTGGGATGTAACTTATATTGGCTGTCGATTTGCCCATCTCGATGACATAGATAACTGATGTTATACAATTCATCATCCTTCACAACAGGCATTGAACCCACTATCACATTGATATTATATGACACAGCTAAGCGGGACATTTCAGTTAAAATTTCTTCGCTGTAAGTGGCTAAATTCCAAATTGCATCAATTGATGATTCAGCCGGTTTAATACCCATAAGCGGCGCATTAAAAAACTCGGGAAATAGCGCCACATCACATTTGTAATCGGATAACGCATCAATAAAATATTCAGCTTGTTGCAGTAATTCTGTGACGTCGTGAAAATAACGCATTTGCCATTGAATACAGCCAACTCGTGCGGTGTTTCTGTGCCCACCAAAAAGCTTGGGAGATTCAGCAACGTAATAGATGTTATGCCATTGCAGTAGCGTGGCATAACCTTTGGAAGCTTCATCTTCTGGAAGGTAAGCTTTAAGTATTTGTTTAACTTCAAAGCCGTTTGAAATTTGAAAGGTTAAAATAGGGTCGAACAAATCTTTGGACTTAACTGCCTCGATATATTCATAGGGTGTCATAGTATCAGCGTGTTTAGCATAATTGGGAATTCGCCCACCCGCCATAATCGACTTTAAGTTTAGGTTTTTACACAGCTCTTTTCTAGCTTCATACAAGCGACGACCCAATCTAAGGCCTCGATATTCTGGCGATACAAAAATATCTACGCCATATAACACATCACCTTTTGGATCATGTGTACCTAAATAGGCATCGCCAGTAATTTCATCATAGGTATGTTTATCACCAAATTTTTCATAATCAACTATTACCGAAATTGCAGCGGCAACCACTTTACCTTTGTCCTCAATGCAAATCTGTCCCTCTGGGAATGTATTGAGCTGCGCCTGATAATTTTTTAGTGGCCACGCTCCACCAACTTGTACATAGACGACATCCATTAACTCTTTTACGTCTTGATAATCTTCGAGAGTAAGGTATCTCAACTCGAAAATATGTTCTGGGTCATCAGTGCTTGGGGTTGGATTGGTCTCTCTGTCTTGCATATTTGGATCTCTACTTATTAGTTTTAAAGCATTTTCTTGAGTGACATTAAGACTACAAGAAATGAATATTTGCTTCGGTATTAAATACTTTGGATAAGATACACCAAAAAATCAAAATAAATGACTTTGGCGTATTTATCTTTTATCGATATCATATGAGTTAGTTCCCAATACTCAACTTATTTTAGTGGTCGCGACTATTACTTCATTGTGGTTTGACAACCCTTGGTTGTCGGTCATTATCGCCGTGGCGCTAATTATCAACATGCTTATTGCCGCCATTGCTGAGATATTTATTCCCGTCATTCTTGATAAAATGGGTATCGACCCAGCCCTTGCTGGCTCAGTGATACTCACAACTGTGACAGATGTTGTGGGCTTTTTTATATTTTTAGGATCAGCATCATTATTATTGATTTAATATTAATTATTCCTGCTAGCCAGCACAATTGTTGTTCTTTATAATTCACATCCTTCTGATAAAAAGTAGAATTTATGTCAAAAACTAAAACGTGGACCATTGACGACTCGGAGAATATCTACCGCGTAAAACGTTGGGGCGATGGCTATTTTGAAATTGGTGAAAATGGCAATTTACATATTACTCCCGATCCCTCGAATACCAGTATACGGATAGATTTCAAAGCAGTAGTGGACGAAATCATACAAGAAGGTATTCAATTTCCTGTAGTCGTGAGGTTTCACGATATCTTACGTTCGCAAGTCTCCTTGTTAAATAAAACCTTTCAAAATACCTGTAAAGAAGCCGAATATAAAGGTGGGTATATGGGGGTGTATCCAATAAAAGTTAACCAGATGCGCGAAGTAGTAGAAGAAATTGTCGATGCTGGCGCGCCTTTTAATTACGGTTTAGAAGCCGGTTCTAAAGCAGAATTATTGACGGTCATGGCACTTAACACTAACACTGAGTCACTGACCATACTTAATGGATATAAAGACGAAGAATTTATGCGTTTGGCCTTATTAAGTCGCAGCCTAGGCCGAAAAACCATTGTCGTTATTGAGAAGTTTTCTGAGTTAATTCTATTGGTAAAAATTTCCAAAGAGCTTGGGATTGCACCGATAGTAGGCATTCGCTCGAAAATGACAGTAAAAGGTCGTGGCAAGTGGGCAAGTTCAGGCGGTGATAGAGCAAAGTTTGGTTTAACCATCAGTGAAATGATCAATGCCGCACGTTACCTTGAAAAACATGGCATGGCTGACTGTTTAAAATTATTGCATTTTCATATTGGCAGTCAATTAACCGATATCCGCGCGGTAAAAGAATCTATCACCGAAGGGGCGATGATCTATTCCGAGTTACACGGAATGGGTTTTAAACTTGAGTACGTTGACGTAGGCGGCGGCTTAGGAATTGATTATGACGGCAGTCAGTCGACTAATGACTCTTCTCGCAATTACAGTATGCAAGAGTATGTGGCTGATATTGTATATGGCATGAAACAAGTGTGTGACCTAGAAGATGTGCCTCACCCCATTTTGGTAAGTGAAAGTGGCAGAGCTATTACCGCACACCATAGTTGTGTGATTACTCAAGTTGTTGGTGAAATTAAAGCACACGGAGGGGGTGTAGAAACAGACATTGCTGAAGATGAGCATGTCTTAGTAAGCGATATGCGAGAACTGGTGGACGTGATTGATCAGCAAAACAACTTGCAAGAAATCTTTAACGATGCGTCACAATTTAAAGAGCAAGCATTGAATGCCTTTAAGTTACGAGTCATCTCACTCGAAGAACTCGCTAAAATCGAAACCTTGTATTGGCAGATTATGGAGAAAGTGCAGCTTCGCATCAAAGACGCCGAGTTTGTACCTGAAGAGATGCAAGAGCTAGACTTTGCGTTATCTTCTCAGTACCTATGTAACTTTTCAGTGTTTCAATCTGCAGCCGACACCTGGGCAATAGACCAATTATTGCCTGTAGTACCTTTAACTAGAATGAATGAAAAACCAAATATCAACTGCTCATTGGTAGATATTACTTGTGACAGCGATGGTAAGTTAGATCAATTTATTAGCGAATATGGCATTTCAAATATTGTCCCTATGCACGATCTAAAACCAGATGAAAATTATTTTCTTGGGTTGTTTTTAACGGGTGCTTATCAGGATGTGATGGGTGACATGCATAATTTATTTGGGCGCTTAAACGAAGTACATATATTCAGCCATGACGATGATCCGCAAGATTTTTATATTGAAGAATTCGTCAAAGGTTCCTCAGTTGAGGATGTATTATCTATCATGCAATACCATCCTAGTTCAATGGCCTTAAGCGTGAAAAAAATGATCGACGAACATGTATCTAAAGGTCAAATGAAACCTAGAGAAGGCGTAAAATGGTCAGATTTTTATGAAAGTTGTTTAAAAGGTTATACCTACCTAAAAACTTAGGGAGAGGTTTTTAATGAGCCAGCAACCATGCTGGCTTGTTCTAAATGTTTAAAACACCGCGCCCAAAAATCAGGGGTAAACTCATTAATTAAGTTTGACTCTGCGTTCATCAACATCACATAACCCACACCATATTCAGGTGAAAATGCAATATCTGCTCGATAACCCTGCACCCAACCTCCATGATAATTAAGAGTGTGCCCTGCAAACTCATAGACACGCCAACCTAACCCATAGTGTGCATCCGTCAAAAATTCACGCCATTGACGCCTGTATATTTCTTTTTTACTTTTAGTTAGTGGAGCCGTCACTTGGGCAACCAGCTCAGGTGGCACAATCTGTGGAGCTTCACCGAGAAGAGCGCGCATCCAAATGACCATATCGCGCATACTGGCGTTCACACCAGCGGCAGGAGAATACCGATAGTAGTCATTTCTAACTGTTGTTAAACGCCAGCGATTTCGTGAAATCGCAACATGAGGCTTTGCCCATTTTTCTGAGGATAATAAGGCAGTTTTACCAACACTTGCGTGAGGCATATTAAGAGGTTGGATCAAGGTTTGCGTTAATGCTTGGGAATACGATGAATGATGTTGCTTAAAGTAACTATCTACTACCGCAAACAACGCATTTTGGTAGGTATAGCACTGACCCGGCTGACAAAGAGGCTTAAGCTCAGAGAGCATAGTCAGTACTCGATCTACCGCATAATTGGCTTCAATTAAATTGTCATAGGCATTAGGTGTATAACCACTAGATTGGCCAATAATATGCTGCAAAACCAGATCGCCACTTTTGCTTTTTGCTTTAGCAAACTCAGGCACCAATTGCGCTATTGGCACTTGCCAATCTAATTGATTTTGCGCCACATATTTAGCCATTAACATTGAGGTAAAAGTTTTAGAAACCGAAGCCAATCTAAATACTGTATCCAAGGCAATGGGATCGCCTGATTTACTCTCCTTGCCATACAACACCACCGAAGCGGGTTTACCTTTTTCAATATAGGCAAAGGTATATCCTGGCAAATTCTGTTTTTGCGCTTTTAGTTGAATATCTTCGGCAAATTCAGTTAGCCACTTGTCTGCGCCAATACTCTGCCCACTGTATAAACTTAATAACAGTAAAGCGCCTACAAAAAACTTAAACATGCAGGAATTGAAGTGGTACAGGGTTACTTCGCATTTCTAATAAACCCAGTGTTGCATAAACATAAAAAATCACATTCTTCCTATTTTTAATATGGATCAGCCGAGTGAAATGTAGCCAATATTGGCTATTATCCTATTTGTTGCTACTTGGAACAACTCCCATCATGTATTTCTAAAGCATGGTTCATATAATCCACTATAGATTGCCGCTTTTGTCGCACTTAAATCCTAGAAGTCGTTAGAATATCCATAACGATGGCATTGAAGCTCACTCAAACTAAGTACACACAGATGAATGCAGATTATCAACAAGCTCGACTAACAAGAGATCCTCGATTTGACGGCACTTTTTTTACCGCCGTAAAAACAACGAATATTTTTTGTCGACCAATTTGTCCGGCTAATGCTCCCCTTGAAAAAAATGTTGAATACTTTCAGCTAGCACAACAAGCCATGTTCGCAGGCTACCGCCCCTGTTTACGCTGTCGACCTGACAGTGCCCCCCATTCTTATGCGTGGCAGGGCGTAAATACTACTGTTCATCGAGCAATGCGCTTACTTAGGCAAAATAGAGAACTTAACATCGAAGAAATAGCGGTCAAACTAGGCATCACTGCCCGCTACTTTCGGCATTTATTTCAGCAACATTTAGGCTTGAGCCCTAAACAATATCAGTTATTTGATAAGGTGCTATTTGCTAAGCAACTACTTCATCAAAGCAGTTTGCCTATTGAACATATTGCCCAAGCCAGCGGTTTTGCTAGTGCCAGACGTTTACAACACAATTTCAAAAAAGTGACGGGCTTGACACCACAACAAATAAAGCAGGGTAAAAACAAGCAACAACAGTTTATTACGCTTAAGCTCGCTTTTAGACCACCATTTAATTGGCAACATATACAATCCTTCTTAGCTTTGAGAGCTATTCAAGGGGTCGAACTTGTCACTGAAAGTAGTTATTCGAGAACCTTTGTTATTGGAACAGACAAAGGTTGGTTTAGGGTGTCATCTATTCAAGATAAACACTATTTACAGGTTGATATAAGTCTGCCCAAAATTGAAAAATTAACGACGGTATTAAGTAATATTGAACGAATATTCGATCTCAACGCCGATACTAAAACTATACAGACACAATTATTAAAATGCGGTGTGCCAGCAGAAACACTGCTTGCAGGTTTGAGAATACCCGGTGTATGGGATACGTTTGAGGCGGGTTGTCGAGCGATTCTCGGTCAGCAAATATCAGTCAAAGCGGCCATCACGTTATTGTCCTTATTATCCAAAGAACTGGGCGATACAGAAGGTGACAAGGGTTATTTTCCAAGCCCTAAAGCCATTGCCAATAGCGACCTTGCTTTTCTAAAAATTCCTAATAGCCGCAGACAAACCTTGCTTTTATTTGCACAACACATGCTTAGTGGCTCAGACTTAACAGCCGATGCTTGGTTAAAAATAAAGGGTATAGGCCCTTGGACAGTAGCTTATGCAAAAATGCGCGGACAATCTTGCCCCGATATCTGGCTTGATACCGATCTAATCATTAAAAAACAACTAGCAAAATTAAACATAGATGCTGACTTAGCTCGTCCATGGCGAAGCTACCTAACCTTGCAACTTTGGAGTATGTCATGACTGAAGCCAAACATTTTGTTGATTATTTAGAATCGAAATTTGGCACATTAGAGATAAGTGCCGATCAAGAAGGTGTGACATGCATTCGCTTTGTTACCGATAAACTCAAAGCAATCAATAGTGATGTGTTTACTCAACAAACAATTGCGCAATTAGAGGAATATTTTTCTGGTATAAGGACTCAATTTAATTTGACTCTAAATCCTAAAGGCACTGATTTTCAACAACAGGTTTGGCAACAGCTAGCCACTATCGAATATGGAAAAACCTGCAGTTATGCCGATATTGCAAAAAGCATAAACAATCCAAAGGCAGTCAGGGCAGTAGGCGCGGCAAACGGGCGTAACCCTCTAACGATTGTGGTGCCTTGTCATAGAGTCATCGGCAGTAATGGCAAGTTAACAGGTTATGCTTGGGGTACGTCAATCAAAGCGGGACTGTTGGCACTTGAACAGCGTGTTATCTAATCAACCACTTTGGGTGCTTTAATCTGAGTCAATTAACTGCATCCTGACCATATTCCTACCATCTCGCTTAGCACTAAATAGTGCATCATCTGCCGCAGAGATAACTTCTGACATAGTCCGTGGCGTGGCGGTAAAAGACACGCCAAAACTCCCCGTTATTTGAATAGAGGTGGTGCCAGTGGTAATTGCCATTGACGCCAATTTCTTACATAACACCTGGCATAATTCTACCGCTTCGTGAGGACCTGTATCAGGCAGCAATAATATAAATTCTGCCCCACCCCAGCGACCTAAAATATCGGTTTCACGGATATCATCACGCAACATTTGTGCAACTTGACGCAACACTATATCGCCTGCTTTCCTACCGTGAGTTTCGTTAATTGGCATGAAATTATCTAGGTCAATTAGCACTAAACTAACGGATTGTTTCTCGTACATCAGCTCTTCAAACTTTAAGGAGATGTTACTTCGATTGGCCAGCTCGGTCAGAATATCAATTTGCTTAATTTTTTGGATGTCTCTTTTAAAGTAATATAACAAGTTGTATATCAATAAAAACAAACCAAATATCACCCCTAGTAAGGTCACTACGCTGATGATGAAACCTCGGCTGATCTCAGTTTGCCGGGATTGAAGAGGGGTAATGATGTATAAAGTCCAGTCAAATGGTTGAATATTTAGCTCTGCGATCAATGATTCTTGGCCGTTAATTTGCAACAACAAATTATTTAATGACGCTTGTTGTTGCTCTGGTTTTAGGGTTTGAAACCATGGCAAGTCAGCTAAATTTTTGAAAGTTACGCCTTTAATTAATAATTCAGGATCAGATGTCAGGGTAATATCTTTATTTTGATCAACAAAGATAAAATCATAACCGTAGGTCTTTTTGTATTCATTAAACACTTGAGTAAATGCTTCAAGGCTTTTACCTACACCAAACACTCCGAGAAAGTTACCCTCATCATCAAAAATTTTTAAATCGATATAAAATTGTGGATTTTGCCATTGTCCAATATCGGCCATGGCATTTTCAGGTTGGGCTTTGTATCTGAAATACCAATCAACTTTGCCTTCAGTCAAATCAATTTTTTGCCCTTGGGAATCATATTGGGTACGACTAACCTCACTAGCGATAAAAAAGTTTAATGAAAACTCCCGATTTAGGCGCTTTAGAGTGGCGAAAATTTGTGCTTCGTTCTCTAATGGGTTGCCCATTAATTCTTTGAGCTCTTTGGCTTTAGCTAATGTTTGTGAAATATGCAGTGGCTGCATAAGTTGTTCAACAATCAGTTGCAACGCTGGGGAATGGGATTGTTGTTGCGCTCTACTCTGTTCGGCAACTATTTTCGATACACTGATATGCACTAATGTGACAATGGATATAACAACCACAGCAAACAACATTAAGATACTTCGATGTAATGTACGAAAAATATTCACGGGCAGCCCTGCTCTTAATTCTGTCTAATCTATTTTCTAACAACCAATGCCAACTATATGTATCATAACGGATAATTGTCTAAAGAGTCATCAGCGATATACGTTATTTCACTTATTTAGGATAAAAACTGTACTAAATCTTCAACTTAGAATAATTATTCTGATACTTTATTATACCAATCCGCATAACTGGCACACAACTACTGACAGTGCATTAGCAAATAAGTAGAATGTAGGCATGTCCAAGATGTTGCATGTATAAGCGACAGGCACTTCACTTTTAAAGGAAATTAAATGGCTTTTTCAGTAGTAGTTTTAGCAGCAGGCAAAGGCACAAGAATGAAATCATCTGTACCTAAGGTATTGCACCCAATTGGCGGCAAACCCATGGTTCAACATATCATTGACACAGTAAACAAACTGGGTGCCACCAATATACATTTAGTATACGGCCACGGACGGGAACAGCTGCAAAATAAACTCAGCCACAATGACTTATCCTGGTGTTTACAAGATAAACAATTAGGCACTGGCCATGCTGTGCAACAAGCAGCTCCACATATTCAAGATAATGAAGACGTGTTGATATTGGTGGGTGATGCGCCGCTGATTAAAGAGTCCACATTACAGCAACTAATAGCGGTGAAAAAAGATTCTGATCTTGCTTTGCTTACTGTTGAGCTAGAAGATCCAACCGGAATGGGCCGAATAATCAGAGAAGGTGCGCAAGTCACAGCCATTGTTGAACACAAAGACGCTACAGATCAGCAACGACAAATTAAAGAAACCAATACCGGTATGATGATTATGGGCGGCAAAGACCTAAAACGCTGGTTGTCGGCCCTAAACAATAACAATGCCCAGGGTGAGTTTTACTTAACTGACGTGATTGAAATGGCCGCTAAAGAGGGCAAATCCATTCATGCATCTCAGCCCACATCCGCAATGGAAGTTGAAGGGATCAATAATAGAGTGCAACTAGCATCAATCGAACGCGCCTATCAAGATGAGCAAGCTAAAGCGTTAATGATGCAAGGGATATCCTTATTAGATCCTGCACGCTTCGACTTAAGAGGAGAGTTGCAGGTAGGGCAAGATATTACAATAGACGTAAACGTTATTGTGCAAGGTAAAGTCAAAATTGGCTCTAATGTCTCGGTTGGAGCCAATTGTATATTGATTGATTGTGACATTGCAGATAACGCCGTAATCCATGCCAACTCCATTGTTGAACAATCCAAAGTGGGTGAACATTGTAGTGTTGGTCCTTATGCCCGATTACGCCCAGGCACTGAAATGAAAGAACGATCACGGGTAGGCAACTTTGTTGAAATGAAAAAAACCACCTTGGGTAAGGGCTCTAAAGCCAATCATCTCAGCTACTTAGGTGATACAGAAGTTGGCGAAGGTGCCAACATAGGTGCAGGTACCATTACCTGTAATTATGATGGGGTGAATAAATTTAAAACCGTGATTAAAGACGGCGCGTTTATTGGATCGAACAGCTCGTTAGTGGCACCGATTGTTATAGGGGTAAACGCTACAGTAGGTGCAGGATCAACTATCACAAAAGAAGTGGGGGACAACGAATTGTCAATTGCGCGCGGCAAGCAGCGTAATCTAGACACATGGCAACGACCTGTAAAAAAATAACTTCACTTCCCTTCCACCTAGGTGTAACTAATCCCAAGTTGTGCCTAGGAATATCCTTAATCCAGTACTTATAAAAACCTGAGACGTTTGCTGATCATTTATTGCGTTTAGCACACCAAACCATTTAGTTTTTTGACAATAAAAAGCCCCACTACATGCGGGGCTTTTTGATTATTGTATTAGAACTCTTGTCTATTATTCAGTAGCAACCACTGCTTCAGAAGTAGAAGAATTATAGGGGGATTGGTCTAAATCATATCCGTCAGCATAACTCTCAAAATCATCTTCAAACACTAAGGTGGTACCGGCTGCGTCTGAATAAATAGCGATATCATCTACTTTATAAGCCACATCAGCAGGCATTATGGCGGTATTGTCAGCAATTCTAAAGGCGATAGCTGACACCCCACCTACTGCGGCATCAGGCGACATAAAGGCTTCAGTTGTGACACTTACACCGTCAATTGTCACTGTTACCATAGGTGGCGTGATGTCGTTAGCCGCTTCCCAAGTTATTTCTAAATCTTGCCACTCACCAGGAGTAAAGGGATTGTTAACGACAATGTCGTCTTGGTCACGAAGCACAAACATGTCAGTTTGAATGCGTAAGTCAGCAATGGCTTGCCCACCACTGGTGCTACCGGAATTATTATAGAAAGTGATGTAAGCATCTTTTGCTGCTAGCTCGTCATTGATTTCAATCGCATCCGCTGGTTTATTGAAAGAGGCTGTCAATTTACCCGCTAACATTGGTGACTCAAACTTATATCTAAGTTCACCTGTATCACTGTCTATGGTGTCAGTTATGCTAGCAATTTTATTTCCAGAGGTACCTGGGCCAGAACCTTCTCCTTCGCTTTCAGTATCACTAGCTCTTGATGCCACAACAGCTTGGAAAGTACTAGAGTTGTAAGGCGATGCAGCATTATTATCTGGGTCTAAATCTGTGCCATCAGCGTAACTTTCAAAATCATCTTCATGCACTAAGGTTGTACCTGCAGCATCAGAATAGATTTCGATATCATCAACTTTGTAACTAATATCATCTGGTAAAATAGCGGTATTATCTGCAATTCTAAAAGCGATAGCGGACACCCCACCAATGGCGGCATCAGGGGACATAAAGGCTTCTGCTGTTACACTTACGCCATCAATTGTCACTGTGATCATAGGCGGTGTAATGTCATTTGCCGCTTCCCATGTCACTTCAACATCTTGCCACTCACCAGGAGTAAACGGGTTACTTATTACAATGTCGTCTTGGTCACGAAGAATAAATTTATCTGTTTGAATCCGTAAATCAGCAATGGCTTGACCACCACTTGTGCTACCAGAGTCATTGTAGAAAGTAATGTAAGCATCTTTAGCGGCTAACTCATCATTAATTTCAATCGCATCAGCAGGTTTATTAAAAGAAGCGACTAATTTACCCGACAACATAGGCTCAGAAAACTTATATCTTAGCTCACCTGTATCGCTATCAGCCGTATCGCGAATAAAAGCGGCTTGAGTATTGGCGTCTACACCGGTAATGGTAATGACTAAGCTTGCAACTGTTCCGTCAACTGATTCCACAATAACTGTGTCGTCTACAGAATCATCTTCACCAGATAATGCAGCGATAGTGGCGTCAGACGTATTTAGGTTGTAGGTCCAATCGCCATTTTCATCAATTGAAAATGTACCGTAAGTTGTAGTGGTATTAGTTTGACTCACTGCAGCATCATCACCTGTGTCAGGGTCGATGACTGTTACCGTACCTGTATGGACAGCAGCGTCGTTGGTTACTGTAGCTGCTAAGCCGTCAAATGTTGCATCGGTATTTTCAACACCCACAGCGCCAGTAGGCTCTGAACTTACACTTTCAGAAAAACCAGCATCATCAGTATACGTAGCGCTGACGGTAATGACTTTACCTGCCAAGGCATCGGTTAGCGCTAAGGTCGAAGTCGTTTCACCATCTATTACTACACCATCCGCTGCCCAAGCATAAGTCACATTGCCCGATACGCCATTTGTGTCGCTTAGAGAAGCTTCAACCATCGCATCATTGGCAACATCGCCTACTATTACCAACATGCCGGTTTCATTTGCAACAACAGCACTTGTGGAATTTGAAATCAGCGTTTCAGTAAAACCTGCGTCATCAGTATAAACGGCAGAAACACTAAGAGTAGCGTCAGCATAGGTGCCTGACACAACGTATCGCGCACTCGTCGCGCCTGAGATGGGAAAGCCGTTTGCATTCCACTGGTAGCGCACTTCTGATGTTATACCATCACCATCACTGACTGTTGCATTCAGTTCAACGCCATCGACCAGTACCGGTGCACTAGCAGCTATTGAAACGCTGCCTGCACTGTTGTCTGCTGCATTGAGAGTTTTAGAGTCGTCATCTCCACATGCTGACATAACCGACGCGGCAAAAGCGCATAGAGTATATAGTTTCAACTTCTTCATTGTTTCTCTCTCTTTGAATTGAGGTTGTTGTGATTTGGTGTTTTCAAACCCCTGCAGACATGACCAATAACAAACAAATCACATGACCAATATTGCAAAGTATTATAACCAAAACACAAGCTGCTGTTGTTTCCGTTTCATATAAGACCATAAAGAGATGGATCTTGCTAGCCACTTTCAACCTAAAATTACAAATAATTAACAAACCGACATCTAGGACAAAGCTAAAAAAAATTATCATATTAAGTAAAAACCTTTAAAAACAAGCTCCAACAGAGCATTACCAATTAATTTTATATTTATTACCAATTTATTATGAGTGTGTTAAATTGATTCTTA
>Ga0115567_10000208_pt1 | contig 58100 bp, 40 predicted proteins | sample COGITO_mtgs_1204_2_FD_88679 | JGI IMG/M metagenome (GOLD analysis project Ga0115567, IMG submission 88679) | Pelagic marine microbial communities from North Sea - COGITO_mtgs_120412 | ecosystem: Environmental > Aquatic > Marine > Epipelagic | place: Germany:Helgoland, sampling site Kabeltonne...
CAGAGTGCGAAGGACCCTCTTTTGAGAGATGATGCTCACTTCCACGATGCGGTGCCCCCGAGCTCGAGAACTGCTGCAACAAGGATTGGCCACAATGACTCACACAGAATCATGCTGGAACAGATCCAACGAGGCCGCGCAGAGGATTCTGCGCGGAAGGAAGCGAAGAGACTTCGGCGTCTGGCGATGCCTTCAGGCGCGTGCACGGGGAGAAGTAGTCACTCCGCTCCCTTGCCCCAGCAGTGTAACGTGATCGGACGCACGCGAGCGGGATCAGAGGTGGCCTGGGCGAGGAATGAGTCGGACGGCTACAGACGTCTGGCGGAATCAGATACGCCGAGGAGGGCACGGGTCAGGGAATGGCGCAGGGGGCGGGAGAGGAGAGACCGGGAAGGTGCAGCGTCCGGGATCGCAGGCGCAAGGGTGAGGGACCATTTCCAGTAAGTGTTTTGGCGATGTCATCAGCTGTTGTCGCTGCGATTGCTGTGACAGCTATAAGCGCAGATATGTACAAAAAAGACCACACCACAGCACAGGTGCACCGCGCAAGAGCGGATCGCGCGCAACTCCCGCTAGAATTCGTAACTCAGGAGCGTGGAGTTGGATGCGGTCTGGAAGCCGCTCTGCCCGCCCAGGATCCAGAGCGCCTTGCGCTCGACCTCCGCAGGCGGGTTGTATCCTTGGTTATTCCACATGAGCAGCGCATGCGCGGACTTGCCGGCCCATTCAGCACTGGCAGTAGCGAGACTCCATTTCGAGCCGTCCGCCGTCGACACCCACACGTCGCCATAGTGTAACGGCATCTCTCCGCTCCCCGCACGTGTGCACTCCTGTACCCGCTCGTATTCGCCTTGGTTCTTAGCGGTGGAGTTTCCACAGCGTTGGCCACCAATGACCCAGAGCGAGTCCTGGTAGACAAGCGACTGAGAGAGAAAGCGCCCGCCCCACTCGGCATGCCGCACTATGAGCTCCCAGTCGACGCCATCCGCTGTACGCCAAACGTCGTTTAGATAGTGAGTTTTCGCCCCAACGATCTCCGCACCGCCCATCATGTAGATGCGATTGAGAGCAACGGTCGCCGCTTGCCCATATCGACCGATTGCGGCAACGGTCGAGTCCGCGCGCGCCATACTCCACTGCGTCTGCCGGCAGTTGGGACAGTCGCCTGCTACCTGAGTCCATTCCATGCCGTCTAATGAGCGCCACACGACTTTGAGCGCCTGCTCTCCGATCTCTGCCGTGCCGAGAGAAAGGCGCAGCCCCGCGAAGAGCCAGAGCGAGTCGTTGTACACCACCATCGAGTGCATCGCCCTCTCCTGCCACGGCGCAGGATCCTTGACCTTGCTCCACTCGATCTCTGCTGAAGACCCGTTCGGAACTCCCAGTGACCTCCACACGTCTTGATATGCTCGATTCAGGCGGCACTCGTGTACGGCATTCACACGTGCGCATGTCACAGTGTCGTTGGCCGGCGCAAGGGTCTGCCAGTTACTGCGGTCGGCGCCGCCGGAGAGATATATGAAGCCCCTCCAAGAGACCACGGCAAAGAATCCTCGAGGAGGAAAGGCACCCGCATCAACGTACGCCGCGTCCGAGTTGCGCAGAGTCTGGCGCTTTGCAAGCCCCCAGTTAAGCGGCGTGAGCCCGCTGGGCCCCGCATACGCGCACGAATCATCTGGCTCTTGGGCCTCGCACTTGCCACCATTCGAATCCTCGAACCACGCATCATTGAAGAATTCACCCTGTGCTTCGCCCACACCTCCGACGATCCACATCGCTCTGTTGTGCACCACAGCGCCTGCACCGTAACGCGGCTTGAAGGGCGCCTGGCCGTAGTCTGTCCATTCGGAGCCGAGGCGCTGGCAGAGGTCCTTTTGCGTATAGGACTGCAAGATCTGCCCAATTCCCTCTGCGTCTTTCGACCCCTGGCACAGCTGCAACTGCTCGATCACGCAATCGCTCGAGCAACCGTCCTCGCTCACGATATTTCCGTCATCACACTGCTCATTGCTCTGCCAGGAAAGGCGCCCGTCGCCGCACGACGGGCAAGTACAGTTGCCCTCGTGTGTGCTTCCGGGTAGCGACATGAGAGGATATGCGCACGGGGTGCATGAACATCCCGCGCCCTCCCCGACCACGCCTTGCTCGCCGCACAGTCCCGGTGCAGTGCCAGATCCCGCGCCCGCGCGGAATGTTGTGGCCGGACACTGGTACGGCGCTTCGCTGGCGGAGGCGAGGTACCCCGGGGCAAAGAAATTGACTGTCTGCGCCGAATCGAGGGCCTCGGAAAGCTCCTGCCCGTGCGGCAGCAGTCCCGAAAGCTGTACAGTCCCGGCGCTGGCGGCTTCTGTGCCCGCGTCTGCGGGCCACACCGTAGCACGCACAAAAAGCGTGACAACCGGGCGGAGGTACACGACCTGCCTCCATGTTAATGCATTCTGGGACGACGACGCAGCAAGCGAGATGTTCTGCACCGAGCCGTCAGAGAAGGCGAGCGCGAGAACACGGCCATTCCCTCCGGTGTCAGGCACCAGCGACACGTCGATGCGAGTCAGAAGCACCGGCACGTTCAGCTTATCGTCGGTTCGCGTCGTGAATCGCTCCTCCACGTACGTACCTGCTTCCATTGGTATCCCGCTCGCACGCAGCCCGTCAATCAGCCGCCCTGTCAAACACACAGGCGCCAACGCGCGTTGGCGGTTGCAGCGCGGCACCAGCGACACGCCCTTTGGCGCGCCACGGCAGAGAAGAAGGTACTCTGCCGCATTCGTGTCCCATCGGCAGGAGGGCAAAAAGTCTGGCGATACATCGAATTGCTCGGTGAGGCACACAGCAGTGTCACTAGCTGGGCAAAAGGAAGAGCTTTCAAGTGCGAACGCACTGTCGGCACGAAGGTTGCCGGCCTCGAGAAGAGAGCGTTCACGCGATGCAGTGCCTTCTGGGGCACGAGCAGGGTCTTTGTCTGACGCGCGCAGCACCTGCGTAATGCGGTAACGATCCAGCAGCTCACGTCGTGCCATGGCGCTACCGAGCTCTCCGCTCACCAAAACGCTGTCCGCATGTTCCAGCTCTGCCGCAGTCTCCGCGTGCAAGTTGACCATCAGGTATGAAAGGTCGGACGGTGCCGCAAGTGGCCGAGCGCTCGAGCACTTGCCGTCGACTGATGAGGTAATCGCGCAAGTAGATTTGTCTTCGGTGAACCAGTATTGCTGGGCCCCGGGGTTGAGGTTGGCCGTGATAACCTGCGAGACGGCGAGTGCTTGCTCCACGCACAAAGGAGAGCGCGAGGAGCACATACCGACGCCGAACTTGGTGATGTCGTCAACAATTCGCGGAACGCACTGTCCGGTGTCTGGGTGGTACGTGAAGGAGTTTCCCGATGAAGATTCTAATGTGTGCTGTGCACACTCAGCAGGTGTTCCAACTTCCACAGGGTCATTGTCTGTTTCACCTCCTATGTAAATAGAGATCATGGCGGGAGCAAGAGTCCAGAAGCATTTTTCCTGGCCGTCTTGTGCGCCGCATGCACACTCCCTGAGGTCCGGAGTCGGCGGGAGACCGGGCCAGGGCCCGCAGAGGTCGAATCGCGCCGCAGCTGGCGAAAGATGCTCCGGGCGATTGAGGCATGTGTACGGCTTCGTGAGACGGACCTCGTTGGGAGTGACTCGGCCGCCAAGGACCGAAGAGAGTTGGCGGCGGAACGCCTCAGCGGAAAAGCAGTTGAGACCCTGGTCGCAGCGCTCCACCTGCAGGCCCAGAGCGGGGTCCTGGTTCCACACCAGTTCGTTGGGCTGCAGGGCCATTCCGCGGATCTTGTAGTAGGTCACCGCGCCGTAGATATCAATGGCGTTTGGCTGCGCCCCGCGCATGCCGCCGACCGCGGCATTGGTACGAGCTTCATAGGTGAGCGACGCATCCTTGATGACGAAGAAATAGGTGTTGAAGGGACGGCAGTCCGCAAGTGCTGAGGCACCGGCATTTGAGGTCGTCATGTCCGGGCATGGCACACAGCGCGGCCCTACCCGGTAGAACTTCGATGGACACGCATAGGTCGACGCAGAAAATCCTTCGGCGAAGAAATTCACGAGATCCGTCAACTCATCCTCTGCCTCTTCCCAGGCATCGGGACAGCGCTTGAGGTCCACAATTGCTTTGGTCGTCGTGTAAAGAGAAATAAGTTCAAACTGCTCAAGGAAATCGCTGCGCGCAGCCTGCACAGTCTCATTTCGGCCTGGTGGTATCTGCAGGCAAGCGTCTGCCTCCGTCTGGTTCACGCACTCAAGCCCTCGAAGATTGGCGTTGGCAGCCGCCAACTGTTCGACTTTCTCAGTCATGAGCTCAAACGACACGCGGTACGTGCAGCCGCCCCGCAGCTCTTGACAGCGTGAGTCGGGAAGGTCTGTGGTCTGTTGCGGCTGGTACACGAAGATGCGCTCCTGAGGCACGTCGGCAATGCGTGCGATGGCCGAGCGGAACACAGCAACCTCGAAGGAACGGTGCGCAGGGTTGCCCTGCCGGTGCGGCGTTATTGCCTCGGAGGTGGCGCCCACACCTGACGGACCTTTGATTTCCGCAACGAAGATCGGGACGGGCACGCAGGCCGCGAGGCCCAGGGCACCAGGTCCAGAGAGCGTGCCCGGCGGGCACGCATTGCAGGTCGCGCCGTCGCAGGAGAGGTACGAATACGCGAAGCGCTGGGACGCCACATCGAAGGATGGCGCGCAGTTACGGCAAGCAGCAACTTCGGTCGATGCGGTCGGCGACGTCATCTCGATCGGGCACGATATGCATTGCAGATCGTTGCGGTACGTGTTTTGCGGGCACGCGTAGGCGGGTCGAGCAAATGCTGTCGTGAAGATGTCACGCATCGAACGCGTACAGACCGTTCTCTGCTCGGCCTTACCGTCGACAAGGACACTGGTGGGCGTGCACAGCTCCTCCTCGAGCGACATAAGCTTCCACTCATGTATGAAGTGCGTGCGGCGTGCTTGTGCGGTGGGGTCAAGCTGCAAATCTTCTTTAGCCAGGAGATTCGCAACGGCCGCATCGATGGCGCGCCGCTTGTGCGCGTACAGCACGACCACGACCTTGTACGCGCCGAGATTAGTAAGCGGCACGTACGAATCTGCGCCCATCACCGACCCAGAGTACCCATCATATGGCGGGCCTTGTGCTGATGCGCGCCGCGCTGCAGCCTGTGTGCTCCCTGCCCCAGCACCGACCGAGACTGCTGTCTCTTGCGTCGGGTCCTCGATGATATCGATGTTTTCCGATTTGATATGAGAGAGAACAGCAGAGAGGCCTTCTTGGAATGACATGCGATCGAAGTCTGCTGCAGACCCGTAGAGTCTGAAAAAGTAGCGATCAGAGGGAACGGCATCTCGAAAGCCGAGGGTTTCCCAGGTGTCGAGCACCGAATCGAAAATCTCTACCGGGTTTTCCATCGGTGCGTAGTCCGTGCAGCCATTTATTGCGCAATTCACAGCGTCGCCGCGCTTGATGTCGCCCTGCATTGTGTACGGGTCAATCCACGGCGTCCGGAAGGCAGAGCGAAGCAGATTGCGCTGCACCTCGACCCAGCTGAGGCACTCGCCGCTTCCACTTGGGCACACACCGATGCGGCGCTGCCCCCCCCCGACAAGCTCTCCATCTCCGAGAGAGAGCAGCCACTGGTTGAGATGATCCAGCACGCCGCCGATGCCCTTGCGGCGAGCCACGGGCGCAGTGGGGTATTGCGGGTCGTCTGACGACACGGATTTCCCATTCTCCACCCTCTTGTCCCGCACCCAGAATACAGTAGGCATGTCGTAACCATGCTCGTCCGCTGCGGCTACCGAACGCACGCCGGGAGAGTCGCCGGCGTAAAGGCCCTCGTACTCGGCGAGGACTGATGGACACCACTGGCGCTGGTATATGTGCCACATCAGCACGTCTAGGTCATCATATGGGCGGTCTGCACCGCCCTGCAGCACAAATTTGAATTGTTCGGTGAAGATGCTGCTCGAGAAGGGAAAGAAAGTATACACGAGGCCCATGGGCTGTAGGAAGCGAAAACACAGTTGCATCATCATCGGTGAGAGTGCCTGCTGCTGCGCAGATCGTATTTTCTCGTCCGCAGGTAGTGGATCGATCAGGATCAGAGCAGCAGTATCGTTTGGAAAGTCATGCGCGAACTGGCGTGCATAGAGTGCCCCAGCAGAGTGCCCAAGCAGCACGTACGGCGGACGGATCGGAACCCACTCGGTCTGCGTTTTGTTGTTGGCATCTTTGTACGTCCGTTGCCACGATACCTTGCGATTGAACATCGTATCTGTGCCGTACTTTATTGCGAAATGCAGCTGTGCTGCTATGGTCGTGGGTGTACGGTTGGTCCAGGCGTTCGTGGACTCCACATCTGACGAGTAACCGAAGCCGACGCGGTCATACACGCACGCCACCCCGCGCTCAGCGATCGTGTCTTGCAGTCGTGCAACCGCTGAACCCTGAGCAAACGCTTCCATCGCCTCAATCACCACCGCAGGTCGCCCATCGTACGTGCTGGTGGGCCCTGGGCCTTTGCAGTAGATATGGACGAGAATATCATTTCTCGAGTCGACAGGATACAAGCTACCCTTCATGGCATAGTGCGATGACGCCGCCATCCCGACGGCGTAGTTAGTGAGCGAAAATTCGAAGACATAAAGCATCGCGAAGTAAGTGAAGAACGCAATCCAGTACCAGAGGAACGTGCAGAAGCGCCGCATGAAGTAGTTGACAAACGTGCTCAGCGAAAGCATGCCCGATCCACCGTCATGGATGCGCTTTCCGTCATCGTACAGTCCTGCTTCCGGCTCAGCCTGATCCTCCTGAAAGAGACACAGCTCATAAACTTGATCCTCGCCTGAGCAATAATATCCCGGCGTCTCGCCGTTGGTCCATTCGACACGCACACCTATTGAGCCGACGTATGTGACAGTACCCTCCCCGAGCTTGGCAAACTTCTTGAAGTCCGCGTCGGTCTTCTCCCCGTTGCGCACCAGCCACTTGCGCAGCTGACGAGCAGTCTTTTTGACAATGATACCCTCCTCCCATGGGCCCATAGGATTTCCCTTTTCTGAGACAGTCATGAGGCACTGCCCAACGTGTTTGACCTTCATGCCAACCTTGGGCGCGATCCACTCTGTACCCGGGTGTCGTTCTTCGACGGGCAGCAGCGCTGTGAAGACTGTCGGCTCCGGTGGCGCGCCAAGTATGGTGACGACCTCTTCAGGCTCCGGCTCGCGCACCCCTACCAGCGGACAGCCGCCGCGCATCCACGCCCACAGGGTAAAAAGCCCCTGGAACCACGAGTCCCAGCCGCGGGCTTTGACTGAAATTTCTAGATACCAGAGAGATGAAAGTAAGAACATAAATGCAGACGCAAGCGCCACGAGCTCTTGCGTGATCGAGAAGCACACAATCACTGCGAGGGACGCGTAAAAGCCGCAGAAGCCCACCCCAAGTCGCACGAGGGAGGACCAGCCGTCCTCGACCGCAGAGACGAAGAAAGAAAGCATGAAGATATTGCAGGGTAGTGCAAGAGCCACCGCTGCCAGCGAGTTCAGATTCTGGATATAGCCAACGACAACTGCCGTTATCGAGACAGCCAGCCCGACTGCGCCAAAGGCGACCATGTACGCGGTCGGGTACGGCGCGTCCTGCAGGCGCGACCACAACTTCCCACCGCGACGTGCGCCGAGCAGCGCCTCGCCATCGATGTCAGCTGCAGCTTCTTCGAAACCCGAGGGATTGACGTCACGGTGCGGTTCCAGTGCCCCCCCCGCGCCGCTTCCTCCGAAGCCCTGGTACACCTTGGCGTTCCACGCCTTCGCCTCCGCTGAGTACATGGGCCGCGTCGGCTTCGCGTCCGTGATGAATGAGGACGCTCGGAACGTCGCGTCCTTGATTACCACCTACCAACCCGAGCGCTAAGTGTAGGCTCGTCCCCGAATCGCGCGGCTGCTTCACATCTGTGCAGATTCCTCACAGGCTCGGGTTCAAAAACACTTTTGAGGACCGGGGAGCGCACCATTGCCTCGTTGCCGTACTTCTCGCAATCTGAGCAGAAGAAGTCGAACTCATCTTCACTGGCAACCGGCAAGCCGTTGTACCTGGTGCCAGATTTGGTCGTCACGAGCGGGCAATCAGCGCAACCGCGATGCGCTGCTGGATCTGAATGGTGGGTCTCTACTCGAAAACACAGGCCCGGTGAAAGGATTCCTTTAGCAGGTCCAGCACATCGCTCCAGCTCATATCCCAGCTGATGCGCAGTGTTTTTCGGTCCTCTCCGTCTGTGCAGTGCATCAGAATGTCCTCTGGTGGAGCCTCCTCCTCGGGCACCATACCAGTCGCGCCTTTCCAGAACGTGTCGCCCGGGACACTGATTGCCGGCCCAGAGCGCATGGGAACGGCTCGCACGATCGCACCGGACGCGGGAAAACGAATCTCATCTCCGGCAATTTCGAGCGCCGAGGTGACGTGATTTCCATCTGCCGTCGAGCGTGTCGGCTTGTCCCACTGGGATTCTGGCGCCTCAAGATGGTACACAATTCCGTCCTGATCATCCATACCTACCCAACCCGCACCAATATTCACGCCAAGCTGCCTGAAGCTCACGAATTCATCACAACTTGTTTGCCCAGCAAGGCGACCAGTCCCATACCTCTTCCCCGCCAGCAGGAACCTCTGAAAAGGTGGCCCGTCAAAAGTGGCCGTATTAAGTCGTAAGTCATCATGATGAATTAGACGCTCCAAGGACTTCTTGTTGGCTGTGGAGTGGAGAGCGCCTGGGGTTCTCACTGGGACCCCCTTTCCTGAAATTTAGCTGCGAAAGTTCTACGCCCAAGCGTAGCATTTGATCGTTCTTAATCTGTGGCAGCAAAAACTGAGGCATTCAACCGACAGGAGGTCAATTTCTCAGCCAGATCACCGTCAGTTCCAGGCCATCTGGAGGCACTGGAAGCATAATGCATCTTAGAATGGAAGGATTGTGTCCACCGCTGTCGATCCATCCGCGCGCAACAGTGTCACAACATCCTGCTGCAGTGCGCCCTGCCGAGTCGCTGTCCGCTTGGTCATCGAGCAGAACCCAGGAGTGGCAACGGCGGCGGGGTCTGATGTCGCTGGAGGCGGCCCACCGTGTCTACAATGGATCGCCACCACCGGTTGTTGTTATCGTTGCAGTCGCACTGCACTTTGCGATGGCAATGATACTCGATGGTTCTCGCGCTGAACGTTTTTCTCCGTTGATCATGTTTATGTCCGCCCTTACTGGCCCCATATTTGTAGCCATGAAACGGTGAGCGCTCCCGCGCCCTCTTGAGACGAGCGGCCTCTTTACATGAAAGAACCCTCTGTTGTACGTGATATAGATTGTGACCTGGTAGCACGTAAGAAACGGCAGCAAATGCAGGTTGCGCCCAACTGGGGAACGGGCTGGCAGAGAGGAATGGGTGCAATCCGGAGCCCAGCAGGGCGCGATCTGTAGAGATGCCGGCTTGGTCGCAACAGGATGTCTTATTGAACTGACGTTGGGGATATGGAGCGTGGTCTCGACGCTTAGAGAGGACATGTCAGTCGTGTCAGATCGCTGGGACCAGGACGAATGTGCCGGGGAACTTGCAGCAGCTCGCGGATTGAGGGGCCTTGTGCCCCTCTCGCGCTGGGACTGCGCGGGCGGTGGAGCTGGCATTGCTGTAAGTAGCCCCAAAAGTGACATGCGATTCTGGTAGTGAGGATGATTTGGAATTTTGACCGCTACTTGGGGCATGCATCGGAGCAGCACGTCTCTGTCCGTCTCGGTCTTCGTCTCTTGTCTCTGTTTGTTTCTCACTGCCGAATGGCCGCAGGTGTCGCTCGCGGGTCTCACGAGCCTGGGGTTTGCCACGGTGGCGTCTCTAGTTTTGGCGGCCACGCAAATGCGATCCGCACAGCTGCAGGCTTCGCGCTCTGCCGAGATTTTAGCAGCTGCCAGGCACGGCCGACGCGCCTGGGCGCCGTACTCCCGGCTCGGCAGAAGGGGTGCCGATCATACCCCAGGAGCCAGTGCACGTGCACCGACTTTGTGGGACGCGCAGCGGGTACAGCGGGTAGTGGCAGGTCTACGGTTGCTGGGGCACTCGCTGCTCTTGGTTGGCAAGGCGCTGCTCCTCTTGTGGCTCCGCACGCTGCGCCCCCAGCAAATCATGCTGCATCTTGTGTCCAAGCGACGGCAGGAGGTAACGTCCGTCGTCTCCTGAACTTCCCTGTGCTACAGTAGTGTAATGCTTGCTTCGCTTTCTTTCGTTGCGTGCAGGCATTCTTGGTGGCGCTGCGACAGCGCCTGCGCGAGACCTTGTCGCTCGGAGCCATTTCCGTCGCGCGCCTTGCGGCGCTGATGCTCGGTTCGCCCTCACCCACCACCCGGCCTTTGCAACGCGCACGATGACAGCGTTCGGTGACAGGAATGTGGAAGCTCTCAGACTCTGTTTTTATGCACGGATTTGAACACCCAGGCGGGTGGGCCCAACCCTAATCATCGCTTCTACCCTCACCATCCTCTCCCCAGCACGTTTGTGCGGCACTTCATTGGAATGAAATGAGAAACGCGACCGTCGCAACTTGCGAATACAATCTGCCTCGACACATAGAAACTGCATACACTTTTTGGGCAACGTCTTGGGACTGGCCACAGGAGAGCAGGGCTCAGAAGTAATCACCACCGAAGGGCGAGTTCTGGAGCGTTGAGTACATAGGCAACTGCTCGACACCGAATTGCTGCTGCGAGGTTGGAGCGCCGTGCGGCACCTGCGATGCCATCGGAGCCTGGCCGTAGGGTTGCGAGACGAAGCCTTGCTGCTGCTGCTGTTGCTGCGGTTGTGCCTGCGGCTGCGGCTGGGCGTAGGGCAGCTGCTGGGCGAAGGCCCCCGAAATGGGCGGGCCCTCGAGGGAAATGTATCCCCCTGCAGATGAGCCAGCCGGGCCCGGCCCCATCGATGCCGGGGTATAACCAGCACTGGCGCCAGCACCATAGACATCTGCGGCCGTTAGACCGCCAGGATTGGCGCCTTGCAGCGTCGAGTACTGCCGCTGATACGGCTGCAACGTGGCCTGCGCGCCGGGCGGCGCCTCCGATTGGTAGATTGCCGGGCTCATCATCGACACGGCCTGCGCCTGCTGCTGAGGTGGACCCGCCGGCGGAGCCACTTCGCGCTCGTACATGGGCGCGCAGTCGCGGACCACTGGGACGATACGGAGATCCGTGTGCACCTGCACGAGCGTACCGTACGGGCCCGTGAGCGCCTTCTTGATGCGATTCTCAGACCAATCCGCCGTCTTGATGTTGTCAATCGCCTCAATCACCTCACCATGCCGGAAACCATTCCTTTCCGCACTCGACCCCCTTGTGACGTTGGCCACAGTGAACCCCAGTACCCCCTTCTGAATTGAGAACCCCGGCGACGCCTGTGGGCCCATCCCTGTCATTGGCTCAGGACCATCGTCAATGACCGTCTCCCCGAAGTCGGGCTGCGCAATGGTCTCCCGCTCTAGCTGCACCAGCTGCTGAGGTCCCAGCTTGCTCTCCTCGCGCACCAGTTCAACATCGTAGTACGCGTTGTTGTCAGCCGAGCGGAATCCCAGCACCACAGCAGTACCCACCTTGCCTGGGACAAGCTTGGACAATGACTGCACCACGAACCGCTGTCAGAGCTGTATGAGACCAAAGTGGCTTGCCGTAGCCGTGGAGACCCTAAGGAGCTGCAACCCTTCGCAAGCAATCGCAAATTTGCCACTTTTAGATCCGCAGGGTGTGCTGCTGCGTGCGAGTAGGGACGCACCGCAATATCAAGACCGTCAACGTCCTCACCATTGACCTCGACCAAGATGTCGCCAGGCTTCACCCTGCCTGACTTGTCCGCGGCGCTCCCCTCAGCGATTGACTTTGCAAAAACTTCGGTGAGCCCCCCTGGGCCGCGCCTGTCCATAAACGTGATCCCAACCCCGCCGGTGCCCGCAGGGTGACTCGATGACGCAAATGAAGTGAATGTGTCGAATCTTGGCGCCGGGGCGCTGAGGACCTGGCTCCTGGACGGGCTGTATCCCGCGGGCCACATCACGGGCGCCGCCGACCGCGAGGCCAATCCAACAGAGCCGGTCGGTACGCCGTTGGCAGGGCCACGCGCGACAGATGGCGCGAACTGAGAATGCATAGACTGCACCAAGCCTCTTTCTGCACCGCTCAAAGGCACTAGGCTCTCGCTCGATGCGACGCGCGCCCTCCCCGCCCCGAAGGAGGTTTTCGTGTTCCTCGGCTTCTTTTGACAGGTCAGTCAACTGAGAGATGTAACGGGTGAGTTGAAAAGTTGCTTGAGGCGCGGACTACACAAAACGACTAGTTCTCAGAACTTCACGTGTCCATCGCTTGTGTCGGGAGGGGTTGCGGCGCACTCAAGCCCTAGCAGGTAGCGGGCGAACTGCGCAAAACTGATGTCACAGTTCGCAGATGCAGAAGAGGACATTCTTCCCCAGCCCGGCGAGCCGCGTTCAAACGCGTTTATAGCGGCTGAGCTAAAACGGTGAGAAACCTTGCCGCGTTTTGCTTTGGTGCCTGGGCGCCAATGCGGCTGCGGTCATAACATTGATTCCATCGCAACGGTACAAACGCACCAGGTACACGGGCACATTGAAAAGTGAGCAGGCTCAAGGGTCAGAACAGGGGCGCCAGATCAACGAGGCAGAGCTCGCAGGGCAGGTCGTAGAGGAAGAGGAATGGGCAGAGGAGGATGATGAAGACTTCGATGACTTTATCGATGATGAGCTGTGGTTCGACGGCCATGAGGGTGGCGGCGGAAACTTTACCAAGACATACAAGGCCACGATAGCTGGGAACCGCCCGAACTCTTCAGCTACGCAGTTCGCGGCCGCAAAACGGGCGGTTTTGGCGTCGAAGAACGCAGCTGGAGGTGGCGTGGGTGGCAAGGCAGGAGGGGGTTCAGACGCACAGGTGATGAAAAAATTCCAGCCTGCTGCAGTACGACACGCAAAAATCGACGCTCGGATCAACGTAAGCCTGCGCGCCCTCCTACCCGGTCCCCGCGTGCCGTCACAAGATTGCATGCCAGGGCTGACTTGCTGGCAACGCGTGGGGTTTTGTTTGCAGGATACGGCGCTGTCAGAGAAGCGTGTGCAGGAGCTGTCTGGCTCAATGCAGCGAGACGTTTTTGGGGGTGGTCAGGGGAAGCGGGACAAGACACTTGAGCGGGTGACAGACAAGGCTGACCGGGCAACGACGGACCAGGTGCTTGACCCGCGCACGCGCCTGGTCCTGTACAAACTGCTCAACAAGGAGACACTCAACTCGATCCATGGTTGTGTATCTACTGGTAAAGAGGCTAATGTATACTACGCGACGACCCCACCTTCCTTTCTCGACGCCAACGGCGTCTCTGGCTCTCGCACCTCCGACGGCACAGAGGGTGAACTTGCCATCAAGGTGTACAAGACATCGATCCTAGTCTTCAAGGATCGCGACAAGTACGTTTCAGGAGACTACCGCTTCCGCAATGGCTACTCGCGGTCCAATCCGCGCAAGATGGTCAAGATGTGGGCTGAAAAGGAGTTCCGCAACCTGGCTCGCATGCGCGCCGCGGGCATCCCGTGTCCAAAGCCGCTGTTGTTGCGCCTGCACCTGCTGCTTATGGAATTCATCGGCAAGAACGGCAAAGCGGCTCCTCGTCTCAAGGATGCAGGGCTTGCTGGGTCCAAGTTGGCTCAGGCGTATGTTGACTGCTGTATGTGCATGCGCACAATGTACCAGAAGTGCCGCCTCGTGCACGGCGATTTATCCGAGTACAACATGCTGCACTACCGCGGAACGTTGTACATCATTGACGTGTCTCAGTCTGTCGATCTCGACCATCCAAATGCACTCGAATTTCTGCGCCGCGATGCGGCCAACGTCAATGACTTTTTTGGGCGTAAGGGGGTTCGCACGCTTTCCGTACGAGAACTGTTCGACTTCTGCGTGGATGATTCCATCGGGGCGACGCCGGAGGAGGCTGCTAGACACCTCGCAGCGATACAGGATGTTGCTGCGGCGCGACCAGAGGCCCTCTCTGCGGAGGAACAAGTGGAGGCTGCCGTCTTCCAGATGAGCTTTATCCCCAACAACCTGGGAGAGATCGAGCTGTCCAAGGTGAATCGTGACCACGAGGCCCTCTCGGCGGGAGACACCTCCGTCTATTATGGGACCGTTACGGGCATGGCATCGTCCTTTGCGGTCCTTCAAGCACAGGCCGAGGGCGAGGGCGAGGGCGAGGGCGAGGGCGAGGGCGAGAGCAGGGGTGAAGCGTGCGCCGGAGATAACGAAGAAGATCTGATCGACGACGATGCTGGTCTTATGGTGCAGATTGCAGACCGCCCGGGGTTTTATGGGACCATGGCAATCTTGCAGGAGGAAGGCGATACTGATCCTTCGGACTGCGCGCGCCCTGCTGCGTGGCCCTCAGCTGTCGCAGCAGGTTGGGGCGTGAGCAGTAGCGACGCACATGCGCCGCTTGCGAGAGTGAGCGTGACGACCGCGCCTGGACCCGGGCGAATTAGCCGAAAAGATGAATTGGATGACATGAGTGATGAAGACGAGAGTGACGGCGAGAGCGACGAGGGGAGCTCGAGGGGCGCAGAGAAGCCTAGCGCAGGCTCCGACGGCACGGAGGGGGAGGACAGTGCTGGGAATATGAGCAGTTTGGATGGAGAAGGGTCGGAAGATGAGCGGGAGCGGTCACGTGACCCGACTCGAGACCTCAAACTGCAGATGAGCAAGGCAGATTGGAAAAAGCGGGTGAAGGAGGAGCGCGCTTCCAAGCGAAAGGAAAAGATGCCAAAAGCACTCAAGAAGCGCAAGACCAAAGGGCAAAAGCCGAAGTAGCGGCTCAACGATGGTGAATTGCTGTATAGTACAGCAGCGGTGTTGTACTTTCCTACCCGCGGCTCCTACCTGACCGGGCGAGCTCCCCCTGCATTGCTTCACGTGTGTCCACGGACATTGAGGTCAAAAGGCGAAACCATGATCGAGCGCCGCCTGGTTGTAAACCACATGCATTGGTGAGCCACCGCTCATCGCGCTCGCGTCTTCCGCGCCGCTTCCCTGGCCCGCCCTTCCCACCCCACTGTTCTCAGCACCCGTCCCGTCCTGCGTGCGCACAAACACCTCCCATTGCATGCGCAAGAGCGCCTCGAAGCGTTGCGCAAAGGCAGGGGTATCAAAGAGCGCAGCCCGCGGCTTTCGTGCACTGAGCCCGCGGCGTATCTCGGCAAGCAGAGCCGGGCGCGCGGCCAGCTGGATCGCGATTTGCTCGTAGTCACGCCCATCACGCGCCGTGAAGAGACGCTCGAGCCCCACACCTCGATTGAATGATGCACCGTAACGGGCCGAGAACTTCTCCAGCGGGGCGGAGAGGATCGGCACGCCCGCCCAGAGGGCGTCAAGGCCGGTGGTGCCGCCATTGTATTCGAGATTGTCGAGGAAGAGGTCTGCGAGCGCGTGGCGGTGCAGGTGCTGCCATATCAGCTCATGCCCGGCGAAGCGCACTTGGTCCCTACGGGCTCCATGTCGCGCTAGCTCCGTCGCAATGTTGCCCTGCGTCTCTGGCGAGTCGTTGAGGGTCCACAGAACAGTTTCTGCCCCGCTGCCTCCGCCCCCCGGTCCAACGCTGTTTGACGCGCGCAGGATTGCGGCCCAATGCGCCCACATAGCGCGTGACGTCTTGTGTAAGTGGTTAAAGTTGCAGAGCACCACCCCATGAGGTGGCAGGCCCGCAAGCTCGCGCTCTTCGGGCGCCGACGAGTTGCGCTGCACCGCGGGAAACACCGCAGGCTGCTGGGCGTATGAGGTAGCATAAAACGAGGCAGGAAGCAATGCCAACTTTTCGCCGTAAAAGAGCGACAGCTCCGGAGTCGCCACCTGTGCGCAAGTGCACCGCCCATGCTCACGCGTGGGTGAGCCGTAAGTGTTTCAAGACGGGTCGCTGGCGCAGCCAGGGCGGGGCAGATGCCGCAGCGTCTGCAAGAAAGTAGTCGATGAAGGGGGCATCAAGAGTGGCGCCGAATCCCATGTAGTGCATGGAGATGGGAGCAGGACGGTAGGCGAGCATTTCCATACGCACGCCACTCGTGTGCCCGTTGAGATCGATAAGCACGTGGATCGCCTCGTCGTTGATCGCAGCTGCGCCCTCGGCGGAGGAGAGCACCGAGAGGTCTGCGAGGAGCACGCCCCCTGTGCCGTCTTCGAGCTGAGAAGCCGCATCTACCTGGTCGGCAAGAAGAAGGAAAACAACCACCTCGACACGCGCAGGGTCGTGGGCTCGCAGCAGCGCATCAACTGACTTGCCGACGGGGTGTACGCGGTACACGTCCGACGAGATGTACCCGACCCGCAATGTGCGTGTCGAACCAAGCGACTCGTAAAAGTGGTTGGTAAGGGGGTAAGGGAGCGACTCGAGCGCGGCATTCTTGCCAAAGCGTTCCGACCAAGCGCGACAGCATGCGCGGACCTCGCGCATGTCGAATGGGAAGACAAGCGAATAGAAGGGCAGCACGGGCAGCGTCGCGCCGTGCAGCTCCATGCCCTCATCCCACCGCCCCGAGCGCCACATTGTTTGCCATAGCACAAAATCTCTTTCGCGCTCCTCGAAGCGGCACGCCTGCCGCGTGACAATCAGCTGGCCAGGGACCTGGTGCTCCAGTGCTAGTTTGCAGGCGACGCCTTTCGGTGGGTGCGGGGGTTGCAGCGCAGGGGCTAAGCGGAAATTATGTTGGACAAACTTTTGCGTGTGAAAAAAGACGATCGCCGAGGGCGTATGCTTCGTTGACGCGGATCAGGGACGCAAGCTCCGGCTCTAGCCTGGCGATTGTGGCCAAGAGGCGCAGCCGGCTGTTGTGATCACCGTTGTCCTTGCACGCCGTCTCCAGCTGCGAGTACAGCTGTGCCCAGTGCCGTCAGCAAGTGCCTTATACGATTCTAATGCGTTGCCTTCGTGCGCCTCTCAGCCTCTAAGCCGATGCCGGAAGGCCTTCAGGGGGAGTGGCGCTCCCCTTTTCAGGAGAAGGGGCACGGATCTCTGGGACGTGGTACTGCGCATACCTGCACGTCTGTCGGATTCATGATCAGCTCTTCGACAATTGGTGTAGCACGTTGCCGCAGTCGTTCCATCTGCTCCGGGCGCGACGGTCTGTATACTGTTCCTCTCGAGCCCAGCTGTAAGGCAGCACCCGCCACGTCTCCCGCATCACCCCTCTGGCCTCCCGCACCACCCAGCGACGAAACCAGCACCGCAGCCAGCAGCAAGACCCATCCACTACACATGGATGCATGTCGGGCCTGATAAAGACACGAGCGTCTGTGGAAAGTATCTGTCCAGCCGCTATTCGCAGGCCCGCCATGTGAAATCATTCCCAGTAATGTTTGGTCGAGTGCCAGCACCTCGCGATCAAGCTCGTGCAGCATGCTGAGCCAACAATTCACAGCATTTCTTACGCTGGCAAGCCCTCATTTTTCGTCTTGATCTGCAAGGGCAGACATTCGCGGCCCGCGGGAGCACCTTCTCCCACTGAGAGAAGGTGCTCGGTCAAACACTTGCTTGGTAACGTGACCAAGCCACACATCCAAGTGTTCGATCGAAGGACAAAATGCGATACACCTCCATCCTCGCCGCGGGCGTGTCCATCATCGGGGTTGCAGACGCATTCACAGCACCAGTTTCTACAATCTGTATCACTGGACGTGCACGTGGATCGTCTGCGTGTTCTCTTCAGGTTCGAATGATATGGAAACTGCCCGAAACTTGTGATGGTTCGGACTTGGTTCACCGTTGGGTTGGTGCGGCAAGGAGCAGAATTTTTGAGCTCAATGCCTGCTGTGGTTCATATCTCCCTGCTATAACGTTAGGTTCTTGCTCCATCGTACGGTTGGTTCTTGTTGGGACGTCAAGAGTGACATAGCGGAGGGCGAAACCTGCCAGGATCCTGGCGGGTGAGATGCGGCCAGCCACCGGCGGAATCGCTACTTGTCCTGAGGCTAGAGTTGATGCTTGGCTCATGATGATCGCAACTCCTGAATGTATCTCGTTAGCCATCCAATAGTTGGGTTCAGCAGAGTTTGCCTTCCTGCCATGAAACTTGGGGTATGAATTAATTTCGACGAGGCGCAGATGGGGCCCGGAGAGGAGCTCGTGAAGCGTGCGGGATTGGCAGTGAGCGGTGCAGCGCTGATGGGTGGATTCATGATGCCATTCGCTGCTGAAGCGGCGTACAACTTCCCTCCCATCGACACGTGCGCTCCTTCCCTCTCTTCCCAAATCTACGGAAGCTGTTCCGGGGTTCGGGGCGTGGATGCCCCCGGCACCCCATGCGGGACCACGTGCGTAACCTTCACGGCGCTAGCGGTGCATGAAATTACTGTCTAGGCAGTGAGGTGACCAATTTCTCGAAATCGAGCACAGAATTGTCTGACGGCAATGTGTGGCAGCAAGCAACAGAATCGGTGCGAGTTCCGCTCGTCGGCGATGGGGCAATCAAATGCAGCGCGCGACAAGCTGTACGACCTGCGCGAGTGCCCCATGGCAAATTCTGACGCTTCGGACAAGGACATTGCGGGCGCCATCATGCTGCGTGGTGACTTCACCAATACCAAGTTCAAGGCCGCCACCATGTCCAAGGTCTATGCGGACGAGGCCAAGTTCGACGGAGCGGACTTCACCAATGCTGTCATGGACCGTGGCTCCTACAAAAAGTTGAACCCGTGCGAAATATGTTTTCCCGTCGAATCGGCCAAATGGCCATTCGTGCATTCTACTCTGGAGGCCCGCGGTTCGGGTTTGAGTTGAGCGCAGCGTAATTGTCCTCGGCTGAAACTTAAGGTGCGGTCTGCGTGGTCTCTGCAGGGCTTCATTCAAGGGTGCGGTCTTATCTAACACTGTGCTGTCGGGTTCGTCATTCGAGGGATCAGACCTGACCGACGCGGACTTCTCCGACTCCTACATGGGAGACTTTGACCAGCGTAACCTCTGCAAGAACCCGACGCTCAAGGGCACGAACCCCAAGACCGGAAACGATTCTAGGTGCTGGCCCCGTCCATTCGCTCCCATCTGAACGCTGTCATGCTCTGCTCAACCCCGCTTGATCTTGCGTAGCACCGAGCAACTCAACCTCGCCGGCTCGTCCAGTTCCCTTGATGCTTGGCTTCCCGCCTCGCAGGTTCTCGGCAGCTTGCCGCAAGTGATACAGCCCTGCGAATCGGTGCGCGATAAGTTAGAGTGACACCATTGCATGCTTCACGAAGGAGGGGATCGGTTCAGAAAGTATAGTGAGCCTCCGTGCATCGGAAGCCCTGCTCTTGTGCCGCACGCCCCCTGCACCACAACTTCGAGGGTAGGGTGGCTGTTTAAAAGGAGGGGGGGGAGGGGGTTGGGGAGGCTCCAGAATCTCCACACAAGGGAATTGCATTGTCCAATGCTTGGGGTTCATGCGAAACCGTTACCCTGGAGGGAGGGACTCCAGGGTAGGGACAGCCCTGGAGGGAGAACTCGGGTCGGGCTACTGGACCAGACGATTGGCGTTGCCAGCAGATTTCGCTGGCCGGATCGGCCCTCTATATCATTCGTGCCCAGTCAGTTAGAGGTCACGGATGGATCGGAAGTGGATTGATGCAGCCGATAGCAACCTGGGTCTGCAACTGGTAGGAGGAGCCAGACATATTTTGTTCAAGTGGTCAAAACACATCAGACTTAAAAGGAAGGAAAGGCCCTGCCACTCACAGCTGCCGGTGACAAGACGGCTCGTGCACGTAGAAACAACACTAACGGCAAAATGCGAGAGCAAAATGGCGGGGACTACGGCCATCCGACGATGGGTGCCTGCATGCCCAGCAAGGTGTGCCCCGTCGGCACCCGGCCGATTTCAGGGCATGGGAGGATGCACATTGTGCCAGCAGCGCTGAGAGCTCATTCTGAACGGGATTGCGGTGTACTTCAAACAGCTTACCCGCACAACTTCCGACGACGTGTCCCCAGAAAGGCCACCCAAGGGCAGAGGACTCTGGGTGAGCACCAGTGAGGAATTGGTCGAGTATTGGGAGCGGAAGCTCCTCTCGGTGAATACCAAATTCCTTGAGAGACTAGATTGAGCAACCCTCCTTATCCGCAAAGCATGCGGGATCTATTCTTCAGATTCTTGGAGACGGCGTTGGCCGCCGCATTGCAACTGCTGTGGTGCACTGAGCGGCGTTGCTGGATCAGGGGTTGCATTTGACGTGGGCGACTCGGAGAGTAGACGTCACTTCCGTGTTGAAGATGCATCCTGAGGCACGTACAAGACCAGCCGCAGCAGCAACACAACCTGGCGAGCTCTTCATCCACACGCTCGTGGTAGAGCCCAAGATTGGTGACGGCACTGCGGGTGACAGCGTGCAAAAGCCAGTGCTGCTCTTGATCCCTGGATTTGCGTGCGGCCACGCGGTATTTTTTCGTCAGCTCGACCAATTTGCAAAAGCATTTCGCGTGTTTGCTGTCGACCTGCTTGGCTTCGGCCTGTCCGCTCGCCCGCCCTTTCAAGACTCCCCTGACGGTCTTACCCGCCTCTGCGCCCCCCGGTTCCGACAGAGTGCTTAAGCCAGGCCGTGTCGTAAACGTTGACCCCTCTTCCACAGGGTCTCGGGCAGAGTCACTATTTGTGGATGCTATCGAGGCGTGGCGGCAGGCCCTCGGCATTTCTCGTATGTCTATTTGCGGCCACTCGTTTGGAGGCTACATCGCAACCTGCTACGCCCTTCGGTTGGTTTCCCAGTCCCACTGACCTTCAAGAGAAGCTGATCGCTTACACGTAGGACGATCTGATGGCATGGTATGCTTTGGGCCCTCAAGGTACCCCCGTGCGGTGGAAGGCCTCGTGCTCATCGACCCCTGGGGCTTCATGCATCCTGACCCCCTGAAGGCCAAGACACGACCGCTGTGGGCAAAAGCCGCCGGTCGAGCCGTCTCGCGCATGAACATCATTTCACTCCTTCAGCACTCTGGTCCACTTGGAGTGCGTCTCTCACCCTGTGCCTCCTGTTCCGCGCCGCTGCACCGCACGCGGCGGCTGTCTGAACGTTTGCCGCACAGTATCGCCTTTTTCGCACGTTTCGTCGGCGGCGCATGTGTGTCGGACTGGACGAGCCGCGCTCTCACGCCATGCTTGAGTACCTCTACCATCACAATGTGTACAGCACGGTACGTCCAGCCCTTGCGCCACCCATTTTCTAGCTGTCCACACGGTGCCTTCACCACACCTGCTCGAACGCTCCATGACGCTCTCGGCACAGGCGACTACGGGTGCTCAAGGGTTCAAATCGCTGCTAGCGCCGTTTGCCTTTGCAAAGCGGCCACTCATCGATCGCGTCCACGCGCTAGCACCTCACCTTCCCATCCTCTTCGTCTATGGCGGCAAATCATGGCTTTCGTCGCAGAGCGGTTATGACGTGCAGAAGTTGCGCCAGGATCATTGGCACCCAGGGCCAACCAGGGTGGTCGTCATTCAGGAGGCGGGGCACAACGTTTTTGTGGATGCGCCTGCCGCACTCAGCGAGGCTGTCTTGGCATTCCCCCAGATGCTCGCCCAGGCCGCTTTCCACTCACCGCAGTTCCAACCCTCCTTGGCTTGTACGGGAATGGTTCCGCCTCTTCTTTCCGAGTCGCAGATGTTTGCAGGCCCGAGCAGCTTCCCGGTGATGCTCCTGGCCCAGAACGTTGCTGCGCAATAGGCACATGTCTGGTCCTCCACGGCACCACTGTAGACTCCTTCGGGATCTTGGGGCTACGCCGTAATGAAATAGATGTACATCCTCGTGCAATTCAGCCACGCCGGACTGTCACAGCTGCTGGGGTCGGGCTCAGCTGGGCCCTTGAGGTCAGGCCTCTCGCCGCAGCGAGAGGGGCGGGGCGAGGGGGAGATGCGAGGGGGAGATGGCTGACGGCGTAGGATGGTCAAATTTCAGATTTTTTTTGATTTTTCGTCCCGAGATTTGAAGTGGTTCCCGCCGGCTGAGCTGCAGGAGGTTGAGCGGGGGTGCCAAGGCTCAGTCCGCAAATGATCACCTCTAAGGACCCCTACATGGCGGACCCGTCGGGAGTTGGTCAACCCCCGTGCCGAAATAGGGCACTGAGATGCTCACTTTTGAGAGCGGGCTTACATCAGCGTGGCAGCCAACCGTCACCCGGATGTGGCAGCGCGCTTGCGATGGCGAGTTTGCAGGCTCGCACTTAGTCATGACAACAATGTGCCTGCACATGTTGGATCACATATTTTTTCGCCTTCGATATCTGGCGGCGCCGGGTGACCAGCAGTCCTGACTGAAACCGTGTGGGCCACCGCAGCTGGGGTCGGTATTTTCTTTCAGCAAGAGGGAGACGGCAGTGTCTTTGTCAAGACAATTGTCAACGGAGGCTCTGCAGAACGCGAGGGGTCTGTTCGGTAAATATCCGGTCCTGCCGTGCTGATAGCGAGCAGGGCATGGCCCCGACCCGATTGTGAGTGCGCGCGGTCACAGGGTTGGAGATATGATCGTCGCAGTGGACGACCGGGACGTGATCGGCGAGCCGCTTGCGACGTTGCGGGGTCTCATTTTGGGCCCGCAAGGCAGTATGGTAACGCTGTCGTTTGAGCGTGGCGAGGGTCCTGAGGCTCAACAGTGAGACCCTTACCATGCTCCCTCAAGTGCTCGTGTAATTCAATGTGTTGGTGCTGCCGCGCGATGAATAGGGTTGCTGGGCGGATTGCAGATTTGACTGCCGGCTTATGCGAGGCACGGCCGAGTTCCTCTCGGGGCTGACGGCAACCCGAGGGATGGAGGACGATGTGGACGAGGCTCGGCTGCAGCTGCGGCAGGCACTCGGGCACTGCGCGCAGGACAGGGAGGAACTTGACCGGCTGCGCAAAATGCTGCAGCAAGAGCGTGAGGCGGCGCAAGCACGTGAGCAGGAAATTGAGCAGGTCGAGGCAGCCAACTCAGAAGAGATCCATCGCCTGAATGAGGTACTGCGCAAGGCAGAGCAAGCGCGCCGCGAGGCGGAGGTGAAGCTGCATCCCCTGCAGCAACGCGAGGCAGACCTCGCCGAGGAACTAAATCGTCAGAAGGAGAAGGAACGACTGCGCAAGGAATATATCGAGGAGCTGAAGAAACGTCACGAGGAGGACAAGCAGCGCCTCGAGCAGCTGCATCTCCGGGAGCAGGCTGGGCGGCGCGAGGACCAGGTCGCACGGCTCACCGCAGAGGGCCTTCTGTCCAAGCTGCAGCATGAGCTTGCTCGCATTCACGACTTTGAGGCACAGCGCAGCGAGCGTGAGCGTGAGTACGTGGCTCGCGTCAACTCTGAAGCGGCACGCCTACGCGAGGGGTGCGGGGGGGTCGAGCAGCTGCGCGAGCTATCACGCGATGTTGAGCAGAAGATGCTGCGCCACTTCTCGGGATTCTACTCCGCCGCGCCGTATGAGCCGCCGCGTGAAGACGAGCAGGACCCAGAGGATCTCTTTCTCGGATAAGCAAGAGCATCAATCCATGTGCTCCCACCACATGGTTCTGTCTGCTCCCGCGCTCACAAGCTGCAGTAAAATTTTCTTGACACACAGCGCCATTTGCTTTTGTTCGAAAGCGTCCGGCCCGCGTGACATACCTTTGTATTTAAACCTCGCAGACCGCGCTGACTCGCACATAGAGCTCGGCGTGGCACCCTTACACGCACTGTGCAGCTCACGCGTCCGGCGCGAAGGCAAGGCGGATGGCGCGGGAAGCCTTCTGGCCACCGGCCTCTTTGATGGTCCCCGCGAGCACCGCAGGCACCGCCTGGATGCTCCCCGCAATCTGTGCGTAGAGATCCGACTTCGAGGGGAGATCGCCGATCGCCTCGAGCTGCTTCTCACCGTATAAGTTGCCCTCGATGACGCCGCCCACCATCCCAGTCTCCTTCTTGAGCGTCTTCTTCCAGTCCTTGAACGCCGTGATTGACCCCTTGATGTCCTCGTCAATGAGGATCCACATGTTCGTCGATTCCTGGACACACCGAGTTTCAGCTGAACCGCTGTTGCAAAAGCACCGCATGTAAGGAGCAGGACGCCTTCGAGCTGAATATCAAGCGGAACAAAATGAGGCGGGTTGTCAAAGCACCTTGGCAAGCTGCTCAGCAGGGGCGAAATCGCCGCCGGCGATGGCACGCTTCAAGAGACGGTTCTTAACCATTATGAGGGTGGAGCCCTCTGGCAGCGAGTTGCGTAGATCCTTGATCTGCGGCATGGTCATCTGTGCCCCCCCAAAAAAGCTTCAGCTGGCGCACCTCCGCTCGTCACTCGCTACACGCTGTAGCGCCGGCCACCCCTCCACTATATCCTCCAAGAATAGAAACCCACAACCAGTAACTCCTCAAACGAACGTGTGAAGCCTGCCACCACCGCAGCAACAGTTCCGACCCCAAATACGCCTTGCCGTGCAGCAGCATTGTTGCAGGATCCAGCTAGCTGAATGATGCACACCACACTTTCCTAGCACAGTAGTGAGGCTGGCTGCGTTTCGAGAACCAATGATCAACACATCTGAGAGAAGGGCAGCAGGTGCGTACCCCCTTGGCCTCAGTGGCGAACATGAGCTGGGTGGACGCGAGGCGGTCCTTCAGGCCCGACACGATCTCCACCTTCTGCTCGAAGGACTTGCCCATGTGCAGGTCCGACTGCAGCACCCACGCCGTGTCGTGCTCAGCGATATGAGAAACACCGTACGGATTTGAACTGAATATCTAGCATAGCTTCCCTCTGTCTGAGCAGCCCTGGCGTCCCCCGCTCAAGGCGGCCACCCGCGCTGTCGGCGGGAGCAGCACTCTGGGAGAGATGCCAACCCTATTGTGCACCCACCAGAGGCCAGAGGCTGCATTTATATCACCCATGAGACGTGTCTGGAGCGTAGAGTGGGGCAATACCATGCCGGCACGGCACGACTGCCGAGAGAGGCCGGTCGGAAAAGCTGCTGCACAAGGACAAACCAGTCAGCTTGCAGCCTGGGGGAATCTGCTTCCCAAGCTGCACAGGTAGCCCCGGCGAAACGACCTGCCTCGTTAATCAATGCAGAATGCAAACGCGCATCCTCATCCCTTCCGCTCAGACTGCTATAACGTGGCCGAGCGGAGGTGCTCCACCTCCCCTCCCCACATACAGGGCTGTGCCTCCAGTGCTCGCGCAGGAACCCCAACTGACATAAACGGCGCGTAACGAGTCGTATCGGGCCGAATGGATCGGATCTTGGGATCATACCGGGCGCAAAGGCAGCAGCGCCCGAAATGCACGCGAGGGCGGCACCGGCCAGGACCGAGCGCCGCATGGTCTTTTGAGTATAGCAAGCGAGTCCACCCGGCCTCCAGAGCGTGCTTTTTTTACTTACACGCGGCCCCAACGGCTCCAAGATACATCCCTAAAGTCAATTTCGACACGAAGTTGTGCGCGGCCCCCGAAACAGTGGTGCTGGCTTGCTGCGCATGCCTGCGATGTTACCGGCAGCCCGCAAAAATCTTCAGCACGGCGCAGTGATGGTCACTGTACTTTTCAATCTGTTTGCCCCTGCAAGCGGTTACCTTGGCGCGTCTCCTTCGCCTCGGTCGAGCGTCGGCAGGGCCGCTGTTTCCGTGCGGCCGGCATGCGTGTTGGCTCGCGTGTGGGCACCGCGCGCACCTCTGGGGATGCAGATGATGTCTAGCAACGTCCAATCTGATGACAGTGATGACACTGTTGTCGACCACGGGGGCAGTCGCGGAGTAGGCGCAGGCAACCTTGATCCAGTCAGTGACGCTGAAGGCTTTTTCGACGAGCCGACAAAAGAGGAGAGCAAGCCGATAGATGCAAGCAAGCTTGAATCGTTCAGCAACGCAGGGGGCCTTTTCAACGAAGCAATAGAACGAGATAGCGCACGGTCGTCATTGGACGCCACGGGCACTTGGAGCGTCAAGGCGGCGTTCCAGGATGACGGCGAGGTCGAGGATGCTGAGGGCTTTTTCGACGAGGACGCACAAGAGGAAAGCCAGCAGGAGCTCGAATCGATGACAGTGCCGCAGCTGAAAGAGCTACTCCGTGAGCGTGGACTGAAGGTCGGAGGTGTCAAGGCGGAACTAGTCGCGCGCCTGCGGGAGGCTGGTTCAGGTTCGGCAGTGCGCACCTCGCGCATTTCGGCTGCCGGGGCTCCCGGGGCCATACGCGGTCGCAGCAGTCAAGCAGAGCGGAGGCGACCTGAGCGGCGCGAGCGCATTAGAGCGTGGGGCGATAACAAGCGTGTTTTCGTGCGGGGGCTGTCGTACCAGTCGCGTCCTGAAGATGTCGTGCAGCTGTTCCGCGAGGAAGTGGGAGGCGAGGTGCAGACGATCCAGGGAATGTTCTCCCGGTCGCGGGCCTCGGGGCGCGCGTGGGTTACATTTACTACACCCGGACACGCGCAAGAGGCTGCGCAAAAATTCCGTTACGTTTTAGACAACCGCGGTGTGGAAGTTTTCGCGCCGTGGTCGCGAGCCTCCCGGGAGGCCCTCCGCGCCATCGCTGCCGAGGTCGCTCCGCCACCCGACATGTACCAGCAGTCCCCTCCTTCATCCGAGGCGTACTCTAGTACAACCTTGGCGCGTTCGGTGCCTGCAGACGCGCGGCGCGATGCATATGGCTCGCTGTCGGCGGTGCCGCCTCCCAGGGACCCGACGCGCGCACCCTCGCGCGACCCCGGACTGACGCTGTTCCTCGGGCGGCTGCCTGCGGGCGCTGTCGAGGAGGACGTCCGCACTGCTGCCGAGCAATTCGGTGCAGTGAACCGCATTCAGATGGGGGGCGAGGGCGATCGCTTTGCGCACGTTGACTTTGAGGACGCTGCGGAGGCGGCGGCAGCGCGTGCCAAGGGGCTTGAGGTGTGCGGGACGACTGTGTTCGTCGATGCGGCACCATCGGGATTCAAGGATGAGCGAGCCGAGATTTTCCCTCTTGCAGAGGATCTCCACGGTGTGATTATTGGGGTGCGGGGGCGCAAGGTGATGGAGCTGCAGGACCAGACGGGCACACGCATTTCCTTCCAGGGCACACCAGAAGGCCTTGAACCAGCCATGGTGGTCAAGGGGCGTCCCGACCAGCGTCGCGCTGCATGGCGCGAAGCGCAGCGCTTTCTCGCTTCAGTCGGTTCGGAGTCAGTTGCAGTCCCTCCACACCTTTGGGCGGTGGTGATCGGAGCCAAGGGGGCGCGCATCCGCGGCATCGAGGACCAGTGTGGTGCTCGGCTGCAGATGGAGCGCGAGCCCGAGGCTCGCTGCCTTATCCAGGGCACTGGCGAGCAGCGACGCCTGGCTCGGAACCTGCTGCGTGAGATCATCGAGGGAGAAGAGGAAGAATTGTTCCCAGTGCAGGCGCGCTTCCACGGGATCCTTGTTGGGAAGCGCGGTATGACTGTCAAAGAGCTTCAGCGCGAGTCGGGAGCCTTCATTTCGTTTGTCAAAGAACCAGAGCCAGCGATGCTTGCCAAGGGCCGAACCGAGCAGAGGGAGAAGGCTTGGGCACTGTGCCAGCACCTCCTCGATACACTCCCTGCAACGCTGGCGGAGCTGCGGGGTGTTCCCAAGGTGATGGACCTGGCAACAGCGCTCGGGGAGGAGGGCAAGGATGGGGAGAAGGGCGGCGAGAAGTGGTGGGCCGACGACGGGGAGCGGGAGGGTATGTGGGAAGAGGCCGTTGCAATCGCACTAGAGCGTGCCAAGCAGCGAGTTCAGGAGGAGCGCCTCGACACCAGCCGCCGCACCCGTGGGGTTGCCGCCCCTGAGGACTCGGATTGAGCCGCCACGCTACCATCGTTGGGTTGATAGAAGAAGGAAGAGCTGGGCGGGGGGACAGAGAAATGCCGTTCCGGCATAAGCATCCAGGGAGATCGATGCCTCCCCTCCTTTCATGCGGGCGGGCAAGTCATGCAACCCCTTGCTAGTGAGGCGGACGAGGACCAGAAATCATGATGCATTAATCATTCTGGTCGACTTGGCTAGTGGAGGACGAAGTGCACAACGACGTAGACGAGAGCCGCGAGGGAGAGAACAAGGAAAGGCCCCATGGAGTGCAGGAAACCGGCAGTGCCGCAAAATCGGCCGTGAAGCATGATCATGACCCACAGCTGGAACATCTCGTAGTGCCGCCAGCCATTGTAGCGCATGACGTTGAGGCAGTGCGCCACGTGGTGGTTGCAGTTTGGGTACAGAAGGCCTGACCCCACGGCACTTGACATCACCGACCGTAGCGCACCCTCAAATTCGCGAGCACCCGATATTCTGCGCGTGAATAGGGTTGGCTTTGTTGAAGGGCTGGGCTTTGACTCACAGTGGCACTTGCCGCGGTAGTCATCGCAGCCCGAGTGGAGTGCACGGTCCCAGCGCTCCGCCGGCGTTTCACCCGCATCACCGGCAAGAACCTTCTCGGGATTGAGCGGCAGGTACCGGGCCGCCCGCCCCAGCATCATGCGCCCCCGCACAATCGTGTACGGACCCTGAAAGTCGTACACAACTCCCCGCGAGTCGCAAATGCCCTAGTGCAATGCCGTCAGAGCCTCGCTGCGTTCGTGAGCAACAACAATCACTGAAAGGTTCAGGCGGAACTAGACCGTGTGTCCAATACATGGAATGATCCACGTCAAGGGGGGAAATGGCTGCCACACGATCTGCGCGCGCTCCCGCGTTAACGTGATGGCAACGATGCGAAGAGTAGGACGCGATCCGGCAGGCTGTAGGTGAATGTTCTTCAGAGGAAAACTATGATAAGGCAGCACCGAGAAGGGATACAGATTCTTTTCGTGCGAGATCCCATTTGCGGGCACTCCACACCCAGTCCCTTGCTGCCCGCTTTGCAGCGGAGTCGAGCTGCACTCGGGGACTCTTTGTCAATGGCCCACTCAAGACTTTCCGAGATTTCAGGGGAGCTTCACTAGGGCGTAGAACGCTATCGATCGATTTCGGATATTCGCAGCAATGCAACAGACCACACGAGGCGGCCGGAATATTGTTAGCAAGCGGTGCAAGCAGTTGAGATAGGCTCTTGCCCCTCCTTCATGGATGCCCTTTCGCCGCGTCCGCCCCCGAACTGGGTATCCTCCAGGTCGGGACAACCGTCCCTCGCGATACGCTCAATCCTTTCTGTCGACCCAGCTTCAAGTTTTTGTCGCTTCTCAAAACCCCAAAAACTTGCCGGGCAAACAAGGAGGCCATGTCGCCTGTCGACAAATCACTGCTGGGGCTAGCGTTTTTGTTATTCTCTGCCTCCCCATCGTGCGCATTTCACATGCCCCATACAATCGAGCCAGGTGACACCCACTCTCCTTCGCGCGCTGCACCTTGCATGAGTTCCTGGGATCAGCTTCGCGGGGATGCAGACGGCAGAGGGTCCGTTTCCCAGCGGATTGCGGTTTAGTGGTGCGTGAGCGGCGGATACCGGATATTCCCGACTCATGAAGTGGGATGCTTGTTGGCTGCCAGGCTGGGGTCATCCGAGGCTGCGCCACCCGCTCCTTGGAGCGACTCCCAGGAGCGCAATGGGCTCCTCAGTGCCGCGGCTCGCTCGATTCTCACTCCGCCCTCGCAACACAGTGTCGATGGGCGTCTGGCTGACCTTCGCACCATTGATTGGCCTTACGCTTTTCGCGGGTGGTGTCGACCGAGCAATGGGCATCGCGCTTCGGGGGGTCGTTGACGCTGTTCCCGCCACAGTTGCTGCGGCGCAGGTCTGCGACAGCCCCGCATGCAAACAGTAGCGATGCATTGGCCGGGCCTGTCTGATTTAATGTGCGGCTGGCAGGTATTGGCTGGGTGCTCGCTGCTGGCAGAACCGCGTCTGCTTAGCTCCATCGCAGGTTTCGGCGCGGTGTTGGCAACAATCGCAGGAGCGGCGTGGGGCGGGGCTAGCAAAGAAGGGGTAGACCTGTCGCGCACCTTTGCAGGAAAGGTGGTGTGGGTGACTGGGGCGTCGTCGGGGATCGGTGAGGCACTCGCTCACGAGCTTCATCGCGCGGGCGCTCGCGTCGTGCTCTCGGCGCGACGTGTTGGAGAGCTGGAGCGCGTGCGGGATGCATGCATTGCAGCGGCTCGCGCCCGCGCGCAGCAACCTGAGCCAACTGCACCGCTAGTGCTTCCTCTGGATCTCTCGCGCCCTGGTGACATGAAGAGCAAGGTAGCAGAGGCGATCGAGTTGCTGGGAGGCAGCAGCGTCGACGTGCTGGTGCACAACGGCGGCGTCTCGTCGCGCGCGCTGGCGGAGGAAATGGACTGGGAGATCGACGAACAGGTCGCACCTAGCCCGGCGTGCACCCCACCATGCCGCCTGTCTTGCGGTGAGTGCATCAAGGGTACCTTACCTCTCTCGGCCGACTGCCATCGCCCTCTGCGAGTAACCTGTTGGAAAACTGCACCTCGCGGGCAGGTGCTGCGCGTCAACTTCCTCGCGCCCGTCGCGCTGACCAAAGCATTGCTTCCGAGAATGCTCACCGCCAGACGGGGGCAATTTGTGGTCATCTCCTCTGTGCAGGGCCTCATTGGGCTGCCCGCTCGCTCCGCGTACGCCTCCTCAAAGCACGCACTCCACGGATTTTTCGACTCACTCCGGGCGGAGGTCGCTTCGCGTGGCGTGGGCGTCTCGCTCATTTGCCCTGGCTACGTCCGCACAGCTCTTTCGCTTAACGCCGTCACAGGCACTGGGGAGAAACACGGCATCATGGACACGACCACAGCAAAAGGGATGGACCCCGCGATTTTTGCGCAACGTGCGCTCGCAGCTGTTGCACGACGCGAGTCCCAAGTTGTGATTGCAGATGACATCTCGGCCCATGTGGCGCCGTATCTCCGGGTCCTCTCACCCAACATTCTCCAATGGGTCATGCTCAAACGTGCCAAAAACTCCTTGGATCCTGCCAACGGGTAGTGCAGGCGAGCAAAGAGTGGGAAGTAAAGCACCACACTTCAGCCTCGTTCATTCTTTTCAGTACAAATGCCCCTACCGCAGCTTCTCCCACGATCGCTCGGCAATTCAGAATTCATGCTTGGCGGGGCAGCAGCTCCTCACCTTCATCCTCTTCGTTCTCGATAAAGTCTCCCGCGCCGCCATCGCGCGACGCCGCCACAGGGCGAGTCGCGTCGCGAAGTGCAGCGACCCAATCACTCTTGTGCACCGCTTTGTCATGCGCGGGCCGAGCGCGCGTCATCCACGCGAAGAGAGCAAGCAACCGCTGCTGTTGGGTGCCGCCGAGCTGCTGTGCGAGGCGGGACTGTCCAGCAAGCGCTGCTTGAAAGGCTGCCTCTGAAAGAGCCTCGAAGTCTGAGCCTGCTGCGGCCACCAGCAACTGCTCGAAAGCAGCGCCGTAGCCAGCCACACCGTTCTCGAGCCCAAGCCCCTCAATCCATACCCGTACCCCCCAGAGGTCCCTCGCCAACTCTGCATTTGGGACGCTATTCCCGAGCATTGCAGCACCCTGCGCGAGCCCAGGGCCTGTCGCCGGCGCGTCCGCCACTGGCTCCGGGAGCCACTGCGCTCGGATGGTCACATACCCTGCAAGCAGGTCATCAAAGCCGTACAGAGGCTCTACGCTTCGTACCGTGCGATGAGAGAGGAGTGGAGCGAGCAGCAGGCGCGCCACGCCGACGTAGCCGCCTCCCGGCGCCCCGTCCTCGTCTTCGTCGAACACGCAAACTTCAAGGCGCTGGGCAAGCAGTCGCTTGTCCCACTCCGCCGTGGCTGGGATTGCCACAGAGGTCTGGCCCCCGGTAAAGCGTGCGCCACCCGCTGAGTCGGTTTTGACCACCTCCGTCTCCGAGACTTCCGAGTCGAGTAGCTGGAACATTGCAAACACCGCACGGCCCGCCGAGCTCTTGCTTCCGCCGCGGAGTCCCGAGACGCCATTGACCTCGACATGGAGCATGTAGGTACTCCCCAAGCGCCGCTGGAAGCGCGGCTCCTCCACCTCTAGCTTTCCGACGCCGCCGCCATCGGTGCTGCGTGGGTCAGCCACGCGCTGCAGCGCCGCCTGCGCTGCGTACTGCCGCGCAGGCTCCGCGAGCGAGGTTGCGACCTTGACTGTCAGGTTGAAATGGCCAAGTAGCGTCGCAGCAGGTTCGTCTGCGTCCTCACGCAGCTCCACACGGTGCAGCACCAGACTGTCAGCCGGCGCCGCCGGATCGACCAGTGACTTGAGATTCACCTTGGTGGCGCCTAGCGTCGCAGCTTCCATTCCGACCACTCGCAGGACTTGCACGCGGAGCGCATCGGAGGCGAGGAAGTGCAGCAGTAAGTGATCCACCACCACGTCGAAGTCGCGCACGAGGCGCGTGTCAGGGGCCAGCCCGAGTGCTGGGGCTGAGTGCTGGCTGTCGTGCATGAAAAAGTCGAGCACCATCATGGTGCTTGGCTCGCCCTCCGAGAGCTCAGGCTTGGCGTGAGCAAGCAGCACAAGCGAATCCACCTCCACACGCACAGTCGTCCGCCGCACCTCCCACGAACCCTCCGAGACAGGTGCTCCTGCAACCAACGCGGGAGGCTCCGCTGCACGAGTCGCCAGCTGCCTGACTCCAGCGTGCTGGTGTCCTGTGGGAGGCGCCCGCACGGCCGCAAGCTTGGCGCGGAGGCGGTCATTGGAGACAGAGAGATTAGCCAGCGCTGCCTGAAGTCGCCTCGAGTTACGCGCGTGTGTTTCTTGCATCCGTTTGATTTCCGCGTCGAGCTCCGCCTCGAGCTGCTCCTGCTCCGCAGTGAGTCGCGCCTGGAGTGCCGCCACCTGCTCCATCTTTCGCATCTCCCTCACATCTGCCGCATTTTCCATCCGCAGCCGCCGTGCCTGCCGCTCTAGCTCACGTCCAGCCGTCCCTGGTCCGTGATCTCCTGTGTCCATGACCCCGCGGCTGAAGGAAGATCCGAAGCTGCTACCAAACGCGTGCGAGCCGTCTTGCCCGACCAGTGCGGCTAGCTGTTCGCGCAATTCGTCACTCTTTCGCTGCAGCGCCCGCCCCTTATCCTCAACAGCAGCCACTGCTGCACGGAGAGCCTCTACTGAGCCGCTGTCACCGCGCTGCGCGCGCGCTACAGCCTCCTCCTGCCTTGCTATCGCCGCGCTCGTGCTGTCGCGGTCCGCGCAGAGGCCCTCGTTGCGCTCAAGCAGCTCAGCCTTGCGCGACTCGAGCTGCCGTGCTTCCACACGCACCGTCCCGGCATTAAACGCACGCTGCCGTACAGCCTGATTTTCAGACTCCAACACCGCGATCTCACGCGCCAAACCGTTCATTTCGGCGGCGAGTGCACTGTCCTGTCCGCCCTTGCGCAGCTCCAGGAGCTGCTGTTGCCTGTTCAATTCATGGGTTGTCTTCAACTGTTCTGCTAGTTGCTCTTGAAGCGCTTCTGTCTCTGCAACTAGTGCTCCATGCTGCTCTTGTTCCGCCTTGTACGCTGCCCGCACGCGCTCCTGCGCGTGTTCGAGCATCATCAGCCGCGCTGCCACCTCCTTGATACCTTGCTTGATATGCGGTAAGTCTGAGCCTCCGCGTTCACTGGCAAGTTGTAGCGCGCCCCGAGACGCCAGATTGCTTGCTGCTACTTCTGCTTTCAATGCAGAAAGAGTCTCGAGCGCCCTCTCGAGCTCTCCTTGCAGGGCAAGCACGATGCGCTGTTGCTGGTCCTGCGAAGTCCCTGTAAGCATTTTACTCTCCTTGGTTCCATGCCGCCGCTCCATCGGCTTGTGTCCCGCGACAAGCGCGAGGTTCATGGACGAGTGTTTGGTTAGCAGCAGTTGTCGGTCAACGATTTGAACTGTCTTCTCCTGCTCCCGAACCGCAGCTTGAAGCTTTGACAGCTGAACGTCGCCTGCAATGCTTCGCACTGTGCCGGGTTTGAACCCAGCTTTGCGGCACAAATTCGAAAGCTCTGCCTCTGCCTTGTGCGTCTGGTGGCCGGGGCGGTTTCACAGTCAGCTGCGACGCTGCGCTGTGACACTGCCCCGGAGGGCTGGTGGGAGCAAGCGCCCAGTTTCCAATGAGTCCTACAAAGTGGGCCAGACCTGGGTAGCGAGGCGCTTGAGACGCGCATCCTCCTCATTGTTGCGCAGCTTTAGCCTTTCGTTCTCGGCTCTGAGACGCTCGAGGGCGAGCTGCCCCTGGCTCGCATCCTTCACCATCGTCCGGTCCCAACGCACAGTCCAGACCTAGCACAAGTGCCTTGACGCCTGATCAAAATCTCCACACAACACTGAAACTTCAGAAGTTATGGCACAGATTCTGTACGGCAGCAGCAAGACGCACAAAGCGCTCCAGATCACAGTGCAGAGCGTTGCCTCTGGTCCATGCCTCAAGGAGCTGTAGTTCGGATTTGAAATCGGTCAGTGTATTTAAAACGTTTTAATTAATAAAGTTTGTTCGGATTTTTCCTTCGTGTCCCCCTCGACGTTGCTCTGCGAGCAGCGGATATCATCGTGGATTGAAGTGAAGATGATTCATGACGCTCAAGACTGGAGAATTTTTTTTGTCCAGTGGACAAAATTAAAGCCGCAGTCAGTCTCCATGATTCTAACGTGAAATGTGCTAGTGTGCTTACGCTGATCGCAGTTCCAAGACTGAAGGCAGGTGAATCTGTTGAATCATGGAGCCTCACGTGGATATCTTAAATGCCATCCCTCAAGCGCACGCCCTACGATTGCGCGCTGCATCATCTATCTTTACTAGTCTCTACTCGATGGCATGCCTGGCCGCATCTCTACGTCTATCCTGGTGTGGGCCCGCGACTTCAGCGGGAGGAGACTGGTAGGCCGTAGCATACCTACACAAGGATTGTGGAGGTCAGCATCACCAGACCTCTACCAGACCTCTACACACATGCAGGTTGAACATAGGCCACGACCAAGCCTTAATATGAGGATGTGGAACGGGACAAACCGGGGCTGCGCCAATGAGATACTTCATACGAACATCCTCCCGTGCGAGTGCGACACATGAAACAAAGCTCGAATTGGCATCGGAAGATGCAGGCTGAGCCGCTTCTTGTAGGCGACGTGCAAAAGATGTTACACCGGCAGCAGGAGGTGCATCTGTCGCAGCGGCGGCAGGCGGCTGAGGAGTGTCTGGCAGAAACACGGCGCGGCGGAAAAGGGAGTCGGCGAAGCGGTCGATGTCGCGGTCCGAAACATCCCACAGATTCCCAACAGCGAGGCGTGCGCCGCCAATAAGGTACGAGAGCACCATTCCGCGTGGCTCGAAGACCCCTTCCCTCTTGAGCCGCGCCGACGAGCAACCCATCAGCACGGCAGTCGCGCAGCCGCCTGTACCCGCGAGAGATCGCACCTTGTCGCCGGCGACGTAGCGTTCACCAGCTCCGTGCCCACAGTATGCAAAGAGCGAGCGACTGGAAAGGTCTCGGAGGAGGTCAGCCTCTGCTGGTGGCTGTCCCGCGGCGCCCGTCCAGCGCTGGTACCGAAAGCTTTCTTCGAACATGGCCTGTGTGTGCGGCAAGTCCCCCGCAGGATTGAGCACGAAGAAGCCGTCGCGAGGGTCTAGCAGTGCACCACAGTCTGCATCGCCCGCAGCCAGAGCGGCAGCGAGTAGGGCGGCAGTGGGGAACCGCGAAACGGAGTGGGCACGAAGGGACGGCAGCGACTCCCACGGCAGCGCGGCAAGAGAATCGTCGAGAAGCAGGACCAGGTGCTCGCCTCCGGGGCTCAGCAAGCGCGCACCTGCACCCTCCTCCACCCATGCGCGATCTACACGGTCGAGCAGTGCCCCCAGGCGCTTGTCGAGGGCCGCGCGCTCAGCCCACCACCGCTTCTTTCCCTCACTGCCCTTGACCTCTCCTCCCCCCATCAGCCCCGCCTTGTTCTCCAGCATGATCTCCTCGAACTCGTCAAGCACCTCTGCCGTACCAAGCACACCAGCCCCGAGCCCTGCGCTGCGCACCACCCCGCTTGTTTCCATGCGGGTGACGTGAGGTCGCCCGTTCGACTCAGCAGTTAGACATACCACAGCCCATTTTTTAGGCAATGCCGCCTGCAGCTCACTCAGCCAGCGCCGGCTGCCGGCAAGCGTCTTACCGCCCATCGCAGAAGCACGCTTTGCAGCCATGGCATGCTCAGGGTCTGCAGCGCCGTCGCAGGCGGTACCCACACTGAGCGCCTTTACGCGCGATGTTGTCTCCTGTAGCAAGTACTCTTCGCAAGTAGGAGAGTTTTGTGCTGCGATGCTGAGAGGCGTGAGTCCCAGAGCAACAGCCCATTGCTGCCGGGCCATCACACCAACGCAGGCTAGTCGCAGCGCAGCTTGATCCACTGCACTCTCCTCATCGCCGCGAGCCGCCGAAAGTGCAGCGCACAGCCCGCGCCCCACCCGCTTAATCAGCGCCGGAGGCCCTGAGGGATGCACCTCGGCCCACGCTTCCTCCAGAAGCGCAAGCGCCCCCGCCGCGCCGCCGAGAGCAGACTTCGCTGTGCGGCACCCAGCAACAGGCGTAGACTCTGCAGCGAGTTGACAGGCCGCGAGAGCAGTCAGGCGCTCGACCAGCTGCGCCTTCTTGCCAGTGGTACTCATGTTGCGAGCATCGAGCAGTGCCTTCAGCTCCGCGACCTTGAGCTTTTCCAGCGTTGATGCGTGTGGCAGTCGCTCGATCGTTTCTGTCCCAGCCGCCATCTCTGTGTCTCCACCTTGGTCGAGAGCCAAGGCTTCGACCGCGTCCTCCAGCTGTGTGTCACTGACGACGTCGGCGAGTAGCGCCTCTCCTAGACGCGCTCGCAGCTCGACTCGCAGCAGCAGGGCCGTCCGAGGCACGTACTCAAGAGCTTCGCGCAGGTCTGAAATGCAGCGTGACGCCTCAGCCGTGCGGGCCCGCACTCGCGCTGAGAGACTCGCGACGTCCCGGGACATTTCACCTGCCTGAATCACGCCGCGGGACGGTCCACCTACTCGGCCCCCTTCAGACGCTGGAGCGCGAGGACCCTTTGTCTTGGCCTGACCCGAAATTACCTTGCTATCACTCGGAAGAATACTTGTTTTGTGAGCAAGCGCAGTGAGCTGGTCGATGAGCCAGGTCACCTCATCGCACCTCGACGCGACTCCGAGTGCCGCATCTCCGCCGTCCATCTCGTGCGTTTCGCACTGGGCTAGAAGCTGCGCTGCAGCAGCAAGGCCCGGCCCAGAGGGACGCCCCCAGGTCATGGCTTTTCCCGTCTCACCGTCGCATGGCGCACCTTCCTCTTCCAGTGCCAGCTCTGCTCGCTCCCGCGCCAGGAATGCAAGCGCTGGCGCTGCGCTGAACGCTAGCGTGTCCGCAAGCGCCGACGCTTGTTCCCTCAGGGCCCGCGCATCGTTTCCCAGCCCCTGCGCATCGCGCAGGCGCGCGAGTAGAGCCAGCATGCGCACTTCCCAGGCTCCTGCACCTGCCGCGCGCGCCATCTGCAGCCCCTGCTCAAGGTAGTAGAGAGCCTCACGCGCCAACCCAGCCTCGGCGTGAATCGCCCCTGCGCGAGCAAGCGCCTCTAGCGCACTGCTCAACCCGCTCCAGTGCGATGCCTGTCGTGCTGACCCAACGACAGCGCCTGCCAGCGATGCAGTTTCCTGAGAGGGGCCTGCAGGGGCCGACTCCTGCCCCTCCTCCGCCGCCACCGCAGACGCCGTTCCTGCTACTTTTCCAACAGAACCCACTTTTGCAGACTTTTCTGTCTTCCCACAGCCTCGTCCTGGCTTGGCTGTGATGGTGGTACCAGTGACATCCACGGAGATTCGGGGGAAAGCTGCGCGAAGAGGAGAAAGAGTGGCGTGGAGTGCCCTCGTTGCTGCGTGCAGTGATCCTGGCACGTCTCCGCTCGTCAATCTCTCTGCGAAGCTCACCTCCCAAAAGGCCGCAGCAGCATGCTCGCTCCCAACACCCTGAGGAAGAGTCTCAGGAAACTTGTTTTTCTCTCCTGGCCAAGACCGCGCGAGCAGCTCCTGCGCCTCGTCCACGTGGCCATCTGCTGCGGCCACTGCAGCCTCCGCCACGCCCTTCAGTCCCAGCCCAGTTCCGCTGCCTCCTGGCGCCTGACTAAGCACTCGACGAGCCGCCACTGGAAGCCCCATCTGTGTTGCCAGCGTGACTGCGAGGAGCATCAGCTGCGCTGCCAGCTCTGGCGCTTCGTTCGATGCATCGTCCTCCCCATCTCCGCGCGCTGCCGCCAGTTCAGCGGCCGTGAGAGCGGCGATGCGCGCGAGAACATTCTGGCCATGTAGCCCAAGAATGTCTCCGAGCATACGTGCGTGCGCCACCGCCCGTGCGCGGGCATCAGCGTGACACATGTGCCCCAACGGTACTACTGCTTTGAGGATCCGCAGAGCCGTGGCGGCCGCCTCGGCTGCTGCAGGCGTCCACGCGGGATTGAGCGACAGTGCGGCGCGCCATGCCAGCGCTTCCACCGCCTGCAACGCCACGCGCAAAACTCCCTCGGGCTCTTTCGCGTTGTCCCATAGCGCTGCGGCCTGCCAGAGCGCGCCGAACACTTCGTTGATCTGCGGGTCGACCCCCTGTGGTCCTGCTCCCCGGTCCTCGCGCCTACCCGCACCCATCCCCCCAGTTGCAAGCCGTTCAAGCTTGAGCCGCTCGAGTGCGACGCGTCCGCGGCGCTCGAGCGCTTGTGCCTGCAGCGCCGGGGCGCGGGCGTCTCCATCACAGGGCGAGGCGAGGGTGGGTGCGTCGAGAAGCTCGTCACACAGGCCCAGTGCCGCGCGCACGTCCGGGACGCGCGAGCGCATGGCTGCGTCCAGCTCTGCCAGCTGCAGCTCTACCTCCGCGTCCTCTCCTAGCGCAGTCCGCAGTGATGCAGGCGCCAAGCTAAGCACACTGCCCACCCGTCCTGCAGCACCTTGCGAGGGCTTGCTTGCCGCGGCCCGAAGCACTGCGCCTTCCGCGAGGGCGGCGCACGCAGCCCCGAGGTCACCGCCCAAGGCAAGGATGATTGCAGCTTGAGCAACCCAAGACAGAGCGTCTCCAGCTCGTGCGGTTTTGTGCAGGCAGAATGCAAGCATCCGGAGGCGCTTTGCGAGCTGTGCGGCAAGGGCAGGCGAGGCTTTCAGCATCGCGGGCTCTGGCGCACAAGCCTCGCACGCCAGCTGCAAGGGCCACACTGCCCCCATAAAGTCACTGGAGTTGTAGCGTGCAGCGGCGGCGTTGTAAAGAGGGCCAGTGGCAGCAGCTGCTACTGCGAGTAGCGCCGGCTGGCGCGCTAGCAGTGCGCGGAGAGCTCCCAGCGTCGGCGCTGCTGTCCGGGTCTCGTTGCAGCCGGTGCTCCCATACAGTAACAGCGCACCCGCGAGCTGTTCCACGCTGTTCTTGAGGGCTACCGTGCGGGCAGGCGCACCTCCTGCCAGGGGACACCTTGCCGCGGCCTCGAGCAGCCCTGCGCTCTGCTCCAGGCTCGCCACCAGTGCGTCCTCGAGAGCCCTGCGCTCCTCCGCGCGCCCATCATCTTCCAACCCCTCATCGCCCCAGCCCTCTCGTCGCCCCAAGCAGAGTGCCGCACAGGCTGTCCGTACCACATCTCCTGCGGCACCAAGCCGGAGCAGGCGCTCACCTCCCATGGCACTCTTATCTTGGCATAGCACTGCCGCAGCCTCCGCCGCCGCCGCGACCGCCGCCCTCAGCTCCTCCGTCACCTTAGCCGCACTCCCCTTGCGCGGCGAGGCAAGGAGTGCAGGTGCAAGATTGATGGTGACAGCAGCCGTCAGCGCCCCCAGCAAAGCCCGCGCCCATGCGCGAGAAGGCGGCGTTCCGCCCGCGGCCTGCTCCATCGCTCCGCACAGCCGCAAGAGCACGCCGTGTGGAAGTGCCTCGTCCCCGTACGGTGTACTGGCACCGCCGCCAATCGATCGTCGCGCCGTGCCCTCGCCTTCGCGAGCTGGTGTCCGCACAGGCGTGGGCGTGCTGCCTGCGCCCAGCGACTTGCGGGAGCGCCCGGTACCGCGCACGTAGGAGGATGCAAAGGCGCAGGCCCAGTCGGCAAGGGCTGCAGCCAGAGTCTCATCAGGCGCCGCAGCGGTGAGGTGCGGTACGAGGCAGGTGGCAAGAAGGTCATGGAAGGCAGGCAGTGCCGCGCGGCACTTGCTGTCGTAGAATCGCGAGGTCTTGACGACTTGCGAGAGCACCTCCGGCAGCCCAACCTTGCCGCTGCACGCAAGATACACGAGCGACATGCCCCGCAGCTGCACTGCCACGCCCATCGCCTCACTTACCATGACACTACCTTTCCGCTGCGGCGTCTCCGCCGCTGCCGCGGTGTCTGCCGCAACTGCAGCCTTTGTTGCCGCACGGTAAAGGCTGCTCGCAAGCCGGGCTGCCAGCGCCTTGTCCTGACCCCTCAGAACCTCGAGCCAAGCGGCGCATCCGGGACCACAGGCATCTCGAGCATCTCTCCATGCATAGCAGGTTTTGGCTTGCACCGGTAGAGTCGCGAGATTCGTAAGGCACCCGAGCACCAGCGCGCACTCTTCAGAGTTTCGCCCGCTTGCCGCGAGCTCTCCCGCCTCCGCATTCCCCGCCAAATTGGCAAGAGCCTCTTGCCAGCCGGCAGCAGCGCACTTGCTGCCTCGCTTTTTCTGTCCCGCAGCGTACAGCCGCACGAGCATTTGCTGCGCCTCCTCGAGCGCCTCGCCACGAAGCTCGCGCTCCGCCAGCTTCAGAATCAGGTTTTGCGAGATCTTTTCCAGATCCAAAGCCGAGCACGTCAAGTGGTTTTGCATCGCTTGGAGCACCTTCAGTTCCCTCATTACACCTTTGAGCAATTCCCCAGCCAAGTCATGAGCGAGATCAGCTGCTGCGGCCCTTTTCAGAGAGGCATTTATGACTTTGATGAGCGCCGGCCCATCTTTTTTAGCATTCGCCGCGCCGACGCTCGACCCCCTTTGCAACGCTTCAACTCGACAAAGGTAAGTATCGAGCAAGGTGCGCATTCGTTTAGCGTCGACAGTGAGCGGAATATCTGCAATCGCCGCCAGCACCGCGTCTGCGTCGGCCGGCGCCATGGCTGACCCAGCCGCTCCTGCCCCAAATTCTCGCCAGATCTGCCGAACCGACCGACTTTCAAGTGGTTCTCGTTGGTATGTTGCAAATTGTTGTCCACGTGTCTTGACTAAGACCCCAAATTTTGAGCCGCTCGCATGAGCAGAGCACTACAGCGGCAAGGCCCGATAGTCGCCTGAATAGGAAGCCGCACCGACAGAGCACCGCCAAAAAAATACTACTGTGGGCATAGGGGAGCTAAATTGCGGTGCAGGGAAGTCAGGACGTGGATCGATGATCACGTGGGTGGCCCTTACCTCTCCTGCAAGACGGCGGCTTGCTCTGGAGCAACGCTCTCCCCCAACCTTGCAGTTCAAAATACGAACGATTTCGCGGTGGCCACTTTTGCAGCGGCCACTTTTGGGAAATTTCCAAGGGATTCTTGAGATTCCCCCCTCGTCGTGGTAGGGATCCTCGGGATGGGCGGCGTGGGCGAGCCTTCGCCCATCCACTGGTGGCTCAAGGTAGAGATAGATCGGGGAGAGCAGATTGCATTACGACGGCGGAGACCATGGCAACGCGCACACTGGGCATGCGACGGATCTCTGCTATGCGTTGGCCCAGAGGGCGCACGGCTCGGTGAGCTGTGGATCCCAGAGGAGGGTGGCAATGGACTCAGCAGCAGCGCGGCCCGGCGGCCCGGCGAGGAGACAGACGCCCGCGCAACTCAATTCTTAGCGCCACCAATAGTGCCGCACTTCAGTAAGGACGTGATTCCAAGGGTGAAGAGCTCTGGGCGCAAGGTGCTGGCGGTGGCAGTGGCTCCATCAGGGCGGTTTGCGGCGGCAGTGCTCGACAACCTACGCGTACTATTGTGGGACAAAATCAGTGGTGAAACGCGATTGCTCACACCACCAATTGGGGGTGGCTCTGTGGGGGCGCGGGTTGGGGGTATGGGTAGCGAGAGGGGCCTGCGCGTCTCCATCGCTGTGCATGGGGACGGGTCGTCCGTGGCAATACGGGCGGTATCGGAGGGGTCGCGCTTGCCTGCACCGGTCTGGATACTACTTTCTGAGCCATGGGATGCGTGTGGCGCGCCGGAAGATGGCACAGGTGCGTGGGTGATGCTTCCTGTGGATTTCACGGACTCCGAAGCAAGGCAAGGTTGCGCTGAAGACAACGGCGAAGTTGAAGCAGGCGAGCTGCTTGAGAGTCATGCATACGCGGGCACGATGGGTGGTGTATATGGAGAGGGATTGCCCGCCGTGTACGGCTGGCATGTCACGCAGGTGGCTGTGGCGGTCCGTGTTGGCGGGGTGCGCGGCGGGGCCTCCTACATTTTGCGTGTCAGCAACGCACGTGTGGGCACGCGCGGGGCAGCACTGCCAGACGGTGCTGCGCTGGATTCGAGCTCGCATCGATGGGTATCACAGGCAAGGGTCGTGCAAGACGTCTCTGTTGTCGCGGCTCGGACGCTGGAAGACGAGGTTAGACATACGTGGGGTGACGGCGCAGGCGCGAGGCACTCGCCAAATAGAGCGGCAGCGGGTGGCTCGGGCAGTGGCAGGATCTTCCGCAAGGGTGAAGAGGCGCCTTCCTCTCGGGCTGAACCTGTTTTCGCACGGTGGGACGCGGCTGGCTCGCGGCTTGCTGTGGTCGTCAATGTGGAAGGGGAGGGCGCTCGTATTCATTTTTTCGCGATTGCTCGCGGCGGAGCTGGTCGCTCAGAGGTGGGTGCAGGAGGACGCGAGGGCCTGCATCTAGAGAGGACAGTGCGGCTCGGGGAAACCCACAGTGCACTGAGTGGCCAGTGCACAGTGATTTCGGATGCGGGATGGTTGACCTCGGGCCTTCTTCTCGCTCTTGTCACCACGGAGGGCAGCCTGCTCTTCGTCACCGCGCACGGTGCTTCGCCTGCAACCGCTAGCCCCTTGAGTATTTGACCGATGCAATGTGAGACCGATGCAGGATCGTGGTTTTGACAATTCTTGAGCAGGTGTAGCTGTTGTAGCGCGGGTCCGGGCACACCACGATGCAGGCCTCCCGTCAAACAGGCCGTCCTCAGCAGCCCACTTTCCTTCTGCGGCTGCGCACGGCGATCTGGCTCTCCACACGATGGCACGCGGTGAAGATGGTCCTCCACAAATATTTGCGCGACCCCCCCCTCCCCTCTCTGCCAGAGCGTCCTTTCCTCCTCCTGCCCAGCCTGCACCCAGCAGGCCCGATCGTGAGGGGACCAGGGTCCCCAACATCCACTCGCGCGGCAATTCCAACCCAGGCATGAGCCGCGCAAGTGGGGGCGCTGGTTCGCCCCCGCTTGTCGCATCGCCGCGCCGCCTACTTGCCTCTACCCGCTCTCTGCTTCCCAAACCATCTTCACTCTTCCTGCGCTCCTCTTCCTCCCTTGCCGCTCCGTCCGCTTCCCGTGCCAACCAAGACGCGCACTTCCTCTCCGCCCATCCGCGCCTTCCCCTCCTTGCTCTCTCGAGCGGCACCCACGTTGTCGTGGTCCGTCTCCCCGACTTATCTCTTCCTTCTTTCATGACCGCCTTCCTTCGCGGCCCAGCCTCCCACCCCGGTTCTGAGCAGCTGGCCGCCGCATCCGCTCTCGCGCTGGGCCTCGCTGACCCCCAGGCCCTGCACTCGACCGAGGCTCTTCGCTGCCTGAAGGCAGCCCTTCGTCGTCTAGTCGACCCGGAAGCCCGTGATCAAGCCGCAGCTGCCTCAAGCCTGAACGCCCTTGAAGACCTTGTCTGTGCTCGTGCCGCTCGCCTGGCTGTCGCGCCCAAACGCGCGGATGCGGCAACAGGCATCACTCGCCAGTTGTCTGTGCAAAATCTCGATCCAGCGGCGGAGTTACCACTGGTGCCCGACACGCTTTCGCTGGAGGCACAGGCCGGTGTTGCTATTGCCGACACTCTGCTCGCGTTGCGATTTTTTCGCCAGGCCTTCCGCGCCATCGCGGCGCTTGCAGCTCACCGTCCGCCCAACGCTGCACGGTCTATTTGGCTACATCTTGCTGCGGAGCTAGTGCGGGCGCGCCACAGCCTTGTTTTCCGGTGTGGCGGTCAACCAATGGAAGGTGCAGCGGAGGCTGAGAGGGGGGAGCTTTCAGTGCTTTTGGCAGTCGCTACGCTTCGCTTCGCACAGGCCAGTGCTAGCTGTGGCAGGAGCTCATCCACGGAGGCTAACCTTGCGGAATCACTCAAAGTACAGTTATGCAACTCGCATAAGTTCGAGTTAGAGGGCCATGAAGATGAGGTAAATTTGGTTTGGGCTTCAGGGACGGTCAGTGCAAATGGCAACGGTGCGGAGAGCTCAGCAGGACAGGATGGTGGTCATCAAAGCTCACGAGACTCTGGCACTTCCTTTACGCCCGCAGCTGCTTCCGTATCGAGCGAAGGAGCAGAGTGTATTAAGATCCTTTCGTCCACTGCGGTATCAATCCCACCAAATGATTCGGCGCTGAAGAATGAGGTCTGTGGATTCATATGTTGGACTGATCCAGGTTCGGTCACTGCGAGCAGGAAAGGGATCGGCCCGAAAGTGCATCACGTGTCTCGGAAGAAACGACATCGCACGTGCACGAGACAGGCATCGGATCCTGGGCGTTTTCTGATTTGCAGCGGAGCCTCTCGGCGCCTGCGGCTGTGCGCTCTGAGCTGCGGGGTGCATCTTCCGGTCCACTGTGCTCACCAGATCCAGAGGAGGATTGCTCGGGAGACGACGGTGGCGTGAGTTTAAATGTTGGAGCGGCTGTCTCTTCGCTGGATGAGAGAGACGGAATGGGAGAGCTACAGATGGAGATGCACTCTAACGCCATATCCGGACGTTTCCAGGGTGCAGGTGCTCGGGAAACTGTGTGGCGAAAGGGCGGTCGCCAGGGCGTGGCCTGCAAGTTGCTTGCCGCGCTGGACGATGTGAGAAATTCAGGAGTGGACAGGCCTCTCGACAGCAGCGCGGGGCAGGGCTCTTTGACGGAGGCTGAGCGCGACAGGGTGTTTAATCAGCAGGGGGGGGAGGTGGCGCATCGCCACGAAGCAGCGTCAGCGTGGCCACCACAGTCGCTCCCGCCGTCGTCGACGCCGCCACCGCCGCCGTGCCGCACCGTTTCGCTGGAGGGCAAAAAGACAGCATCATGACAGGGTGACGGAATGGTTTGCGAGCGGCGATACTTGAAAGCGGCAACGGCAGTGCAGGCCTTGCCATTGCAATGAATGCGGTTGCATAGCAGCCACGCTTCAACATTCCTGCTAACCTTGATGCTTGCACAAACGCTAGTGGTGCACTGTAGCGGAATACCGCAGGTCGTACTCATACTACTCGAACTTTACATTTGATCATTTCCTGGCTAGAGCTGCAGGTGCTCTCTGAACCATCCCTCTCCGTTTCTACATCACTCGTTCAGAGCCCCTCTTGCCCATCTGCGTACTGCTCGGCAAGAACATTGCCTGCCGATTCCTTGCCGGACTCAGCACTCTGCTCATGCGAGCCGTGGCGCAACATCGTGGAGATTTCCCTCTCAACTGGCATTCCCAGGCGTAGTCCGGCAGCGGCGCAAAGGAGTGCGAGAGCATGTTTCTCCAACACCGCAAGGTCCGAAAGCGCGTACATGCCCTGCGCCGCGCGGTCGCGGAGGTCCTCATTCTCTCCAGAACGCAACTCTTCAGTCTTCGGGACGACCGAAGCCATACGTGCAATCCGACCGAGGCTGATTCGCACCAAAGCCCAGCGCCGGTACGCGGGTCTTATCGACCCAAGAAGTTGTGAATTGAATGACTGCGCACGAAGGCGAGCAGCGGTGGTAGATACGTCGTTTAGCACTTCAAGGGCACGAAGGCACGCTGCTTCCCAGTCGCCCGCGCGACGGCGTGCGACCGCAAGCTCCTCCTCCATTCGCGCTGCCTCTAGAGCTTCTGCAGAAGGATGATCCAACAATTGCTTCGCCTCGGTAATGAGGCCCTCGATAGTCTGCTCCATCTCTTTGGCGTCTGCACGAAGAGCACTGAGGTAGCGCTTCTGGATTACCAGGCTCTCCTCCTTGGCCAGGAAATGCTCAACCAAATCTGTGGCATCCAAGAACCCCTTGGACTGCAAGAGTTGATCAAACACCTCGATCAACTTTTGCTGCCACAGTCGTGCCTCCTCACCCAGTTCCTCCCGCACGCCCACAGCGTGTGTGCTCTCTAGCTCCGAGTCAGATGCAGCAACACATGAGTGCTCCTGATCCTGATGTTGCTCATGTCCCCGCATTACCACATCGCACAAGTCGAGCTCTCGCTGCAGCTCCTGCATCTCGCTACGATGTGCGTTCATTTCTGACCCAGCCTGGGATATCATGTCAGACCGCATCAGGTGGCATCTGGTCCTCTCCGCGTGGAAGGAATTGGCGATGTTGATAAGCTGGATCATCTCGACGGTACGTGTTTCGAGCGCCTCGTTCCGAGCTTGTATCAGCCGCTTGAGTCGTCTCTTTTCCCCACGAAGGTCATCAATCTGTGTGCGCAGCAGCCGACCCCCCGCGATCACCTCAGAGTGCAGCTGTGCATAATGGTGGATTCGCTCCTCTTTCTTCTGTACAGCCTTGAAATGCTCCTTCTCCCCTGGCCGCTGCAACCCCTCCCGCTTAGCCCCTAGAACGCGTTGTATACTCGCGCTCATGTGCTTGACGTGCTCGTTGAGCGTCTCAAGTACCTCCAGCTCCTGCTCGATAGCCCACTCCACCTCCATTTTTTTCCCCACAAGCGCCGAGACTGCGTTGTTGTTTTTGTCGTTCACCTGCGCCTTCTGCTCGTCCATGCGCTGCGCGATCTGTGCCCGCAACCGCGCGTTGTCTGTGCGCAGGCTTTCAATTCGCTCCCGCTGCGTGAGGACTTCCCGCTGCGCATGTGCAAGCAACCTGTTGTCCTCCTTGGCCTGCATTCGCGAAAGTTGCCGCCGGTCCATGTCCGTCCTTGGGATCAAGTCCCAGCCCCCTTTATCCCGCGATTCAAACCCTGACTGACGTTTGATAGCATCGCTTGCACCAGGCATAGCTTGCCGGCGGATCGTCGGGAGTGGGGACACAGATGCTGTGGTCGAACGAGGCGGTCCCTTGGTGCCCTCGCTCCGAGGCGGAGTTTTACTGCTGAGAGCACGGCTGGGTGATGCACCCTTTAGGGGCGGCACCTTATCGAATGATCCAGGCGATTGCGTCCGATTCCCCCTCCTCTCGAGTTGGCTCGCCATTCTTGCGCTACCTCCTACACAGTGGGGCGGTCTCTTCTGGGCGGAGTGACAGCTTCTCGTTGCCCGCGCCCTCACACCCACGCAGGCTGCACCTTCCGCATTCGCCACCCGTGCCCTATTGCCTTACGACGCAAATACTGCGATGGCGCTGTTCTGCGCGCCGCCTCGGGCTGCCGCTGCCGCTTGTTCACACCTCCCGGGACGATCCCGGGTCAGAATGAAAGTAGAGTAGTTGTATCAAGTTGATTCGAACCCATATGAGTACCCCAAATCAGCTCAAGAGCATAAAAACGGAATCCCCAAAAGTCCTCTAGGTGGTGCCGTTGGGATTCCACATCGCACCTTCATCCGGCAAACAGGCAAACAGGGGGACGACCCGGCAAACAGCCTTTCCGCTGCGGGACTTATCGCTCCGGCTAGTGCCTTACTTGCGTCCGAAGTGGTTGGTGGGCGTGAGTGTTTTCATCGCGTTAGTCTATCGAGAAGTCGAAATATACGCGAGGTGTAAGCTGAGGGGAGTGGCTTCGTTGGGACTCAAGAACTGTGCGGTCGGTGCCGGACTTGGAGAAGTGTTGAGTGTATAGACCAGCATCCATGGTCTCGAAATGGCAAATTCCCGTTCGTGATGTCCCTATGCCGGTCCCAAAGTGCTCAAAAGCTGGAGTCGAGCAGCATATGGTCCGCTCGACTAGCAAGTGGGCTATGTCGCTTCGGCATGAGTCAAACGGCTGGGGCGACCCCTACGGCGCCACTCAGAGCTGCCAACAGCTACCATTCGAACAGTTCAGCGCAAAAGCAAAGGCGGCTTCTGGAATTCTTGGACGCATCAAGGGGCGATATGCGGAATACGGGGATGACGAAAAGGTAGCAGGGACGATCCGCAATTTCGAGATCCACTTCGCTGGGCGGGTGCCAGAACAAGGCGACCTAGAGCAGCTGGAAGAAGTACTGAAAGCCTACGTGCAGCGAAAGGCAGCCCGAGCTGCAGCACGCCAATCACGGCTGCGCGCGCGGGGGGATAAGATCCCGAAGCTGTCTGCCGCGGCGGGAGCGGCAATGATTCGGAATGCGAGTGGTGGAGACGAGGGTGTCATCGCGGCTCCTCATCAAGCGTTCAAGCAAGTACGTCCCACCTCAGTCACTCTGCACGATTCAGCTATGTTAGCGCGCGAAAAGGCAGCATTGCGCGGGCGCGGCTCGGAGGGCAACACGCCGGTGGCACGGGCTCGCACGGCGGTGCCTCGGACGCCTGACGTGCGCAAGGACGAGTGGTTTGCTGTGTCGATTCTGGCGGACCAACGAGCAGAGGAAGAGGACCGAAAGCAGCGGATGGTAGTGCAGCGGCGCGGGGCGGAGACCCGCGCGGTGCTGGCAACTCAGCAGGCGCAGATCGACGCGCAGCTTGCTGAGGAGAGGACACGGGACCGAGCGGAGGCGCAGCGAATGGCTCAGGACAAAGAGCGCTGGGAAGCGCAAGACCGTGCGCGGCGGCGCGCCCAGCTGGAGCGGCGTTCGGCGGAGAAGGTTCGGGCTCGCGAGGCGCGGCGCGCGTTTCTCGGGGCGGCGGTGAGCGAGGTGCGAGCGCAGCGCGTTGAGGATATCAAGACGAATCTCGAGGTGCGGCAGCTGATCGAAGATGACAAGCTCAAGGCGGCAGCGCACAAAGCACACCTACGTGCGGAGAGTGACAAGGTTACAGCATCCAATAAGATGGAGCTGGAGCGCAAGCGTGTTCTCGCTGTCGAGGAGCAGGCAAGAGAGCGCCAGGCAGTTTCTGCATACCAGCAGGTACTTCTTGCACGGGAGCAGGCGAGAGAGCAGGAGGTTGCGGCACTCAAGGCACGGCAGGATGCACAGGGTGCGCAGGCCGAAGCTATGCACGCGGCGGCCTCGGTCGAAGCGGCGGTGGATGAGGCAAAGGCAGCGCAAGTGCAGAGGGAGCGTGAACGAGCGCTGGACGCGGCAAGAGCACAGCGCAAGCAGGAGGCAGTGCAGCGCGTGGCTGATGTGCACGAACACGTGAAAGTGCAACTTACAGCTTTGCGGGAAAAGGAGCTTGAGGAAGTTCGGCAGGACCAGGAGGAAGCAGCAGCAGCGCGGGCAGCGCATCACAAGGCAGTGCGACAGGACGCTGAGAGAGTGGCGGCTCGCAGAGAGCGGAATCTGGCGCACAGGCGAGACCTGGAACGTCAGATTGCGTACAATCACCAGGTACTCAAGGATGGCGCCGGCGCTCGTGGGATGACGGACTTCGAGCGTAAATACAATGCAGCGGATCTTCGCGCTGCCGGGCGCCTATGATTGTTTGTAAATGCCGGGCCGCGTGTGCGTGAGAATAAAAGAGTGAACGGTGGACTAGCACACATCCACAGGAGTGAACGGTGGACTAGCACAGATCCACAAGAGTGAACGGTGGACTAGTCCACAGATTTCGTGAAGTGGTCAAATTTCTCGTCCAGGACGATCGAGCCTCGTCGCTGGGGTTTGCGTGAACGGCAGCCCATCACGATGGCGCCGCGGCGCTGTGGTGTCCCAGCACAGCTTGCACTTCTACTAGCTTCTACCGCTAGTTGCCTGTTTGCAATTCGCGCGGAACACTCGGGCGGTGCCGACGCTGTGCCTGCAGGACGCCATCTATTGAGGGCATCGACAGTTCGAAAATCTATAGCGCGGGCGCTCCCCTTTGCTGCATTTGTCACTCCACGCCTACAAACAGTGCAGCGAGCGCCAATCGTTGGAACTTTCTCCGTGCGGCTTGTTTCTCGGCCTCTGGTGCCTGGTCTACGAGTTGTTCCGCCCTTCAAGAGTGCAGAGCGCCTTTCGGTAAGAATGATGGATGAAGGGGCTAAAATCAGCGGAGACGGGTATGATGAGGCAGGAAAGGAGACCAATTCTCTGCTGGATGATGACGAGCTGCCGTGGAAGCCTGCGGCAGGCGGAGGAGACCAGACTTACGCGATCCTTGAGGCGATTCTCCTTGCCACATGCATGCATGCGTGCCTCGGCATTGGCAGCTGAGAAGTGGCATGCTCGACAGGGTCGAGAAATCCGCGGACCAGTGTCAGTGCGGTTTGCAGCTAGTGACGCCGAGGTTGGCCCACGGCGTGGACCACACCGCTGGCTGGCTAAGCCTGAAACAATGTGGGGGGTCAAGAGAAGCGCTAAGGGCCGCAACGTGCAGGAGCGAGAGGATCTCAGTGTTCCCAAACCGCAGGGGGGGGAGGTGCTTGTACGTGTATACACGGCCGCGCTGGACGTTTGCGACGTGGTGAACGAGGCGAAGAAAGCTGCTGTCCCAGGCTGTGAATTTGCCGGGACAATCGTGGAAGTTGGAGCGAACTGCCAGCGCCTGCGCGTTGGTGACGAGGTGTGGGGGTTTTTCCCGAGGGATCGAGGGGGGGCTCTGGCGGAGTTCGTGGCCGTTGAAGAGGCTCTGATGGCACTCAAGCCGCTTGATCTTGAGTGGGCATTTGCGGCAGCGATGCCGCGGGCAGGAATCGCGGCTCTATTTGCCGTGGCCCCGTGGCCCTCTGACCCCCAGGCACCCCCACCCCGCTGGGTTGCGCCCTCTGACCAACTTCTCGTTCTCGGCGCTGACTCCCCGGTGACATCCCATGACGCTGGAGCAGCAGCCCCTGTGCCTTTGTCCAGCCCTGTTTTGCCCTGCCGAATCCTCGGGTGAGAGCCGCTCGCCCTGTTTCATTTTACACGCCACAGACGCTGAGATCTTTCCGGGGGCGGGGGGGTGTAGACGGGAATCTATGTGACGCAATTGTCATGCGCACTGGGTGCAAGTGTAACGGCTGTGTGTGACGAGAGGTACCTCCGGGGTGATTCAGTCCAGCGAATTCACAGAATGGCTGTCGCGTGTTGCAGATCGGTCAGAATTGCCTGGATCTCACATCAGACCTGCGTGCCTCGTAGGAACCAAGACCTTCTGGCATCCCTTGGCGCCAACACACGGGACGTAATGATCACCGCCTCTCACTTGACGTGTCTGCCTTTGTGAACGACACACTCGAGATTCACCTCGCGTAATTGGTCATGTCGGCTCGTTTCATAGTGACATCCGAGCTTGGCCCGTTGACAGGAGAGTCGTGTGAAAGGTGCAAAAGGTTGGCAGGGCGACGGTTTGATGCAGCCTGGCAACGGGAACTCTGATCGCAACGTAAGAATCCCGAGACTACTGTGATGATATGTATTATACGAATCACACAACCTTCAATTTCCAGAGCTGAAACACGTCTAAACAAGTCGAAATTTTCGCTGCACTGCCAGGAGGATCGAATTGATCTTCGTGCGATCAATCCATCTGGGGTTTTTGACCAAGTTTTCGATTGCCGTCCTGAGCGTCCGCCCAGCATCGCGGAGTCAAGCATGTGGGTGGGAGAGGACGAGCCGCCACGCAAAAATCAGGTGAATGCGGAACTCGGTGGGGTTCCCCCTTTTCCGGTTGTTCGAAACTAAATGTTGTTACCTACGCAGGAGAAAGGCGAACCCAAGCGTTTTCGGCTGTGGCGTTTGCTCAATGGATCATCTCGTAAACCCTTGCCAGGTACGAAGAAGTGACGCTACATGAAACTGGAAACGGTTGGTAGACATCCTTGAAATCTGGAACATGCGTGGCACACAAAGAGACAATGAAGCTGATCTTTCGCTCAAAAAAATGCAGGTGTAGCTTTGGTGGACGCAAACTTGGCCGATATGTTAGTCAAAAATCAGTGCGGCAATGAAGTCCAAGAAGATGTGGTGGTATCGAAGCTTGACCGATTGGTGGCAGACAGAGGTCGCCAGCGAGTGGTGCCGCTAGTGTCAAACCTTCTTGATCAGCTTCGACAATCAGTAGAGGACGGTACGTGCTAGTGGAGCTGAGAATCAATTGCCACTCTTCTTGCTGTTCCGTTCTGAACTGTGTTCATCTTGCAGGTTCTCTCATTCCTGTGCTAGATCCTTTGTCACCGTTTGCCTGTCAAGACTCAGCGTCGGCCCTAGCGCTTCTTGAAAACCGTGCGAACAGGTGTGCAATTTCTCAGCGGATTTCATTGCCCATGGTCATGTTGTCAACAAGAATTTGTTGGATTTACACCGATTGTGGCAGAGCTCCTCCTGTGGCCTGGGCGATCAAGCACTTTGAAATTATTGAGAGCTCGACGGTGCATCAAATTTAACTTTAGATCAATTATAGATTCTTACGAAATTTCTCGCTCTGTAATGTGGACCGATTTCATTATCGAAACGGGTCTCAAGTTGTCAACTTCTTTCAGGCTGATGAAACAAGTGATGATGGCGAATACGTGGATGCCTCCACCACAGAGGTCGTACGAAAGGATGATGGGGAACCCCGAAGAGGTCTCTTCTCGGGGTGGCGAAATCAAAAATGGAATATTGCCGGACGGTCAGAGGAAACTCAAGCGATGGCGAGGATTGCTGCTGATGCTGCTGCATTTCGTCCCGCGGGTGGGCTTCGAGGGGGCTACCCGCAGGAGGTGGTGCTGCTGCGACGTGGGCCCCGAGGAAAGTCCAAGCGGTTTGCGTCTGTAAGGGGGAAGGGATCCAAGTCAAAAAACAGGGACGAGATGCTTTACACAAACGGAGATTTTGAGGTCATCGGCAGGGTATCATGCCTGCCATTCCATCAGAAGGGTTCTGCTCGTTGATCTGGTCAGTGATCCGAAGATTTGGGCAGGTACGATATGACGCATTGGAACCTGCACCTGTACTAGGCCAGGTGTGGTCAAATATTGATGATTCTTATTTTTGGCTTCATCAGTTTTTTAGACGAATAGATTCAACAGATCGCTCTCAGGTTGACCTACAGCTTCGGCTCACTCCCACCGTCGCTCGAGCCATCGAGCGAGAGAGGCAGGCGTGTGTCGAAGCAGGAGCTCCCGATGGCACTTGTTTCCTTTGGGTAGGTCCCACTGTCGAGTGTTTCTGAAGCACAGTGCATTTATTGTCTGCTCGATGCTCGTGGGTTCATTCTTTCTTGAGCGATGGAGCGCTGCAGGCGGTTGGGAATGCCGGGACTGGGAAGCTTGTTGTGCAGGTTTTTCCACGTACAAAAGTTGTCCGTCTTTCCGATGTCGAAAACGTGAAGAAGGTAACAAGCATGGCGTGATTCGTGTCCCGATTGGTCTCTGTTGACAAGCTTTTGGAGTGATGCAGCATTCAAACAAGATCTGACGTGTTGACTTGTACGCAGAGAGCCAGTTCCAAGGACGGAGTGGCCAGTGTGCCAGAGAACTGACAGAAGGAGAGAGCTGCATCCTCCACATGCCCTAGGGACTCCGGGGCGATCGGCTGTCTCAACCGATGTATCACCCTGACTACTGTACACCTGTGATCTCCCTTTGTCTCCATCCATGTGAGAAGTGTGTCGCTCGGCAATTTGCGTGTTCAGTCGAGTTTGCAATACAGCTTCATACGTGCTAGTTTACAGCCGCCTCCAACGTTGCAAGATGACCGTGAACATCAACATCTCAAACATAAACCGAGTCAAGCGGGTCCGAGACCAGTGGTGCTGGCCACAGACCACACGTGCAAGACTCGCAATCGCCCCCACTTAGCGTCGACGTCCGGCAGTAGTAGCACACCTGGGGGAATCATGCAGCACCATCAGTTGTTCATATCAAGGTACTTTGTTTGCGTAGTGACAGGCCGTGAACTACTACAGCGCTACCGACGATTAAAGTGCTGTCGGAGAGCATGCTCCAGAAAATTTGTGCTGCCGCCAGGTTCGCCAAGAGGCTCAAAGGTTTCGCGTGTACCGCGTTGCAGTTGTCAGGCGCCACTCCCGACGCTGCATAGCTATCCCCAAAATTGTTTGCACTCATGAGCGGCGTGTAAGTGCCGTCTGCCGGAATGCAGTCCACCAGTCCAGCTTTGTTGGTGATGTCAGTGCAGATCGGCTTCACACCCAAACTGCGCCAGGACCCATCCGTTAGTGACCATCCCAACGCAATCGTACACAAATCGCTGCACAAAACCTACAGCACTGCGCATTGACTTGCACGTGGATGAATCCTTGCGCGTGCTGGTTAGCTGGTAGAACGCGGAGCTGCAGGAGCGCGGGTGGAAAGCATTCGGGATGGCCGGGGGCGCACATGTCGTTGTAGCCCATGCCATAGATGGGAATGTCAGGAACTCGCGATGGAGTTCTGGTAATATGCCCCTCCAGTAGTATAGTAGGACGATTCGACACGCTGGTGAGACCTGCCAGCGTGACCACTGCCCCGGCCCGACCATGTCGCTGGTCAGTCTCTCAGGAGAGATGATCCACTCTCGGACGTTCACAGTCAGATGGTCAATTCCAACATTTTCGAACCCAATGTAGCACTGGCAGATAAGCATGGCCGGCATTAGTTGGTGGGGATCTTATTCTACCTGCGATACAACCGAAGAAGAGAGCAGCACGCTGCCGTCCGCCCTCCATTGTCCCTTCAGGGCACGAGTTGGCTGATCTTATTTTAAACTTTTGTAGTTGACATGCAAAAGTTGATATAGATCGGGCGCAAATTGAACACGACGGGGATCACCTGGGATAGAGTGGCATGGGCGCATGCTAGGACTGTGCCACGGCACAGCCCCCGCGCGTCATCCGCCGTGATTCTTTCACAAATTGTTCCGCCATGCAGTCACGCCTGACGGCGAGGTTCTTCTGGCTGCTACTTATCACGTTGCATCTCAGATTCTCGAGGCCTTCTCAAGCATCATCACATTCCGCTGCGGCTACGCGATCACACGGCGCGGACGACGACGCGTGCATTTCGGGAAGTGGCGGCTACGAATACGAAGTGCGTGGAATACCTGGACGGTTACGACTTGGTCAGGCGAGCGCATGGCTTGTGCGCTCCTCTGGGATCCGCGACCAGCTGGTTGCAACGCAGGAGGTTGGCCGCCCGTCGAGAACTTACCTGACAATTTGCAGAACCCAATGTCCTACTACAGCTGTGTCGCAAATCATCCAGACGTCTGAGACACTGATGCGAGTACCCAGGACCCCGAAAAATGTCTTTCATGCATCGCTCTGACATATCCTGCGTTGGACACAGCATTCGGGGTGGACGTCACCCTGGAAATTGGAGCTGGATTGGCGTCAGAGAGGTGGGGATCCGCCAGAGCCGAAAGCTGTGGCGGTGATGGAGTCGGCTGTACGAATTCAGGAGGTGCTAGATGGCGTTGGGCAGGAGGAGGGTGTGGGCGTCGTGATCCTGCGCGTAGAGTCGGGTCACGCGCGGGACGTCAAAGACTATGTTCGCATCATAGCGTCCTGGTTACATCTACCTCATTTCTCCAATATTGCGACTAACATGTGGCATACCTGCGCTGCTCCTGTGTGCGCAATCTGACGTTCCGTTTCTTTTGGTTCAGCTGCAGGGCGCGTGGGTTGGAAATGGCACAGTTTGGGGGGAGAATTGCGCGGTCACAACGACGACCACAGTATGAAGCAACATCAAAAGAGCCATCAGGTGAGTGCAGTCCGATGCACCAGGAAGTCCAAGTGGTGTGGAAGCGACGAGCGAGCCTGGGGCAACTCGACTGTCTTGTGGCAGCTGCCGTATCAGCTGCACAAGTACCCGGAGCACTTCCCAACTCGGATATGCTTGTCAGAACATGCACCGTGGCAAACAGCTCTCGGTCGAGGGGTCAGCGAGGTCTGCAGAACAAGGTAGCACAGAGCGGGCAGAAGCGGTTGGTTGTTGCAACCGCGGGGCGAGTGGCAGAAGTACAAGTGCAAGTGGCGGATGGCTCAGAGATTGAGCGGTGGCTGACTAAACATGTTCTGGAGCCTGGCACCTGGGAGCACGGAGCGGAACGAGTGCTCTGTGACACTGTCGGGGTCGACCTGGAATGGCGTCCAAGCTTTTCCCGAGGTGAGTACCACCGTGTGGCAGTTGTGCAGCTTGCCGCCGGCGACAGAGTGCTGGTCGCACTTCTCCAGCCAAATCAGGAAACTTTTGATGACAATCCGGCAGTAGAGCCCCCAGAATGCAAGTTGGTCGCAAACACCTCGCTGTTAGCCAATGGCGCTCTTCCGGAATCGGCGGTTAATGGCGGAGTCCCTCAGCTTCTCGTACGCGTTCTCGCCCACCCAGCGATCCGCAAGGTCACTCTTTTCCCGATCCCGTAACCATTCATGGCTACCAAGTTTCTTTCTCCTGCGTTCTGCATCGTATGCTCAGAGATGAAGGACCGGAGCAGGTAGGAGTCGGCGTTGGGGGCGATGCGGCAAGGCTTCGACATGACTACGCCCTGCATCTCACGCCGCGAGTCGACCTCGCGGTACTTTCCAGTAATTCGTTTCAAGTTGACGAAGTTGTGCCTGCCCGAAATGCCGGATAGGAAACCCCTGATCGTCATCTAAAGTTACACAGGAAGTTGCTGAAAAACAACGGAACAAAGCGGGGGGCAATGGAACGAAACTTTCGTCCCTGGCCAAGATCACGCAGTCCCTTCTCGGCCTGAAGCTGTGCAAGGTGCTGCACCGAATTTGCAGACTCAGTCCAATGCAAGAGGTTCAAGTCGTCCCTAAATTGACACACATGTGGCAGGCAAACAGGATCCGCATGACGAATTGGGAAAAACGCCCCCTATCGCTCGAGCACGTAATTCCATCCCCGACATCCCCGACATATCGCATGCCTGGCGGGCGGGATCGACTCTGATCTAGCTGTCGCTGATTCAAAGCCTCGCGGGAGGTTGCAGGAGATGTATGCAGCGCTCGACGCATGGGTTGGAAGTGAGGCTCTGACTGTACTGGAGGCGGCGTTGGGGGAGCCAGTCGCTGTGGATGCAACCCCGGTTTCGACCCCACGATCGAGGCGTGATCGCAGCAGCAGGTATCAGAGACGAAATCAGGGTGTGGCTGGGGTGGCCCCAGTGCGGACTTGACTGCCGCCCCCTGTAGCAAAGGTGCAGGAATAGCTCCTACAATCCGCAGTGGCCCCGTGCCTTCAACTTGCGAAGGAGCGCCGATGTAGACGTGACACGCGGGGAGGCGTGCGCTTCAAAGTCTATTGTGAATCATGTATAACTTTACAGCTGCAAGCACTCTCAAGAGAGAAGGGGAGGCAGGGGCAGCAACGGATGAAGTAAAAAGTAGAAGAAAAACGACACAACTAGAACAGCCGGAATTGCAAGAAGATTGAGTGTCGCAGGGGAACAGCATCGGATATTGTCCATGCGCCGCAACTGCCGCTTCGCCAGCGCAGCGTTGAAGTTTGCGAGCCAGTCGACACGGCGCTTCTGTCGCACTCGTAATGGCACTGATTCATCTAGGAGCCGAGTGCGAAGCTTTCGATAAGCTCCCGCACAAGTTCTCGGTAATTGTGTCGTGTCCTTCGAACGAGGCCGTAGCCGTGTTCCCGTCGATTCTTCCACAGTGCGCGCTGCTCCCCCACTTCCATGAGTTGCCTCACCCTCGACGTCTTGATTCTGCAACCTTCTCACCCCCTGTTCATTACAGACGCTCGGAGCGCTACCAAGAAAGTCTGCTGCGAGATCTTCCAAATCACCTTCAGACTTTTTTCCTCCGTCGCCTGCCGTTGCAAGGGTCAAATTGATGCACGCTCAACAACACAAACGGGGAACATGAACCGCTCTTGAGTGTGAAAACCCCATTTCTTGGAGCTGTACTGGAACAAGAAAAGGCCAGATTTAATCGCATGTACCAGCTTACGAAAAAGCTGGTACAGCCCTGGATGTGGCTGCTCGGAGGAACCTCCCCAAGGGGAAGCACGAGAGGGCATCTGTCGCCCCCCCCTGCAACCGCTGGCAGCGAGCATATTGCACTTGACTCGGCATTAGTCACCGCGTCCCCAGAGGCCGCG